>JAEEGL012986172.1_pt1 | contig 146683 bp, 150 predicted proteins | sample 9134231 | NCBI WGS metagenome assembly JAEEGL01 (sample SAMN16246548, study PRJNA631951) | gut metagenome | biome: gut microbiome; feature: rumen; material: fiber-attached | host: Bos | place: Iran: Karaj | collected 2018-10 | reverse complement strand
TAAGTCCAAGCGTGCAATATTATCATACAGAATCATGAACAATAAGTGGAACATGAATAGAGAGCGATCAAACATTTACAGTAATCTACGAACCAGATAATGATGATAATGGAAACAGAATAGCAGATGAAGAAGAGGAAAAATATAGTGTAACATATACTGACTGAGTGGTTGGTGAAGAAATATTCCCTGATTATGTTGTTTCTGGTTTGTTGTATTGACTTTCTACGCCAGTATTTACTTGAATCATTGATAGAACTTGATATTCTTTTGGTTGATGGATGCCTGTTGTATCAAGTATTGTTACTTGAAATATTATTTATACTGCACAATGGATAGCAAATACATGAATCATTTATACAGTTGAATATTATCTTGAAAATGTTTCGGATACTTGATATTCATTAGATGCTACTGAAACTGAGTACTGAGTATCTGGCGAACCAACTCAAGCAACTTGAAAATCTTATTCTTGATTTATTATGCAGCCATTTGTTCAAGAAACAATTTTGTGAGATGGAAGTACAGTAGTAGAGGTTTATTATAATAGGGAAGTTTACACTATTACTTTTGAAATTGATAGTGATGTGGTTATTACTTATACTTGAAAATATGAATCTCCTATTGTAGCACCTGATGATCCTACAAAAACTTGATATAATTTTGCATGATGGCAGCCAGCTGTGCCTACAAATATGCCGTTAGATTGAATTACAGTTGTTGCCAAACGAGAGCAAAAATCTACTCAGTGAGGTTGATCTCAATTAAAGAAGGATTATTGCCCTGATGGAGATTTCTCTAATAGTTATTATGATGGAAATTGTTGAGTAAATCCAAATGACAATCAAAATACTGAACATTGATCAGCATGAGATGAGGAACCTATTGATGATGAAGTATTGGCTGCATATAAATGGGCATACAGTAATGGTATTACGACTATTGATACTTTTGAGGAAGCTGATCCTGATTGATATCTTTTGAGATGACATATGGCAAAAATGGTTGTTAATTTCATGGTAAATGTTTTGTGATTTGAAATACCTGATGATGTGCCAGAGCATTGTTTATCATTTAATGATAATCCAGCTATTTGGGAATCTGAAGAAATCAAAGATTATGCAATTAAATCTTGTGCTTTATGAATTATGTGAATCGATATGGTTAATAATGAATTCTTGCCAAATGATATAGTTTCCAGAGCTGAATTCGGTACAATTACTTCAAGAATTCTTTGGTGAGCTAAATACAATGTTAAACATACTATCCAGCATCCATATTATGTAAAGCATTTGAATGCATTGAAAGCGGAAGAAATTATGACAAAGATTGATAATCCATTATTGTGGAAAGAATTGAGAAAATGGGTATGGGTCGTATTCAAAAGAGTTTCTGATAAATAATCAACCAGAAACATCAGTTTGTATCGTTTCGTTATTTAGAAATTTGATGATGAAATTTGATCATCGATTAATTAACCCCCATTGTGTAATAAATTAAATATTAAAAAAATCCGATCAATTAAGACCGGATTTTTTCTTATTTTAGATTTTATAGTTCTCTAAGTGATTTATTTACCTCTTCAGCATCGTATTTTTCATATCTTTGCATAATCAAATCTGTTTCAATTTTGTTGATAATCTCTTGCACAACTCATACGATAATAATTACTCCAGATCATGTAACAACAACAGGCAATGATCATAATGATGCAACTAAGTTTTGTATGAAAGGTATGTAGTTTAATATGTAACTATATATACCAACAAGAGCTAATCATAGTCATCACCATAGACATAGATGCATCAAGATCTTGTTTATGTAGGCTGATGTCTCTTTTCATGGTCTAATTCCTGGTACAAATCCTCATCTCTTTTGTATGTTGTCAGACATTTTTTCTGGACTAAACACAATAAGAGTATAGAAGAATGTAAATGCCACTATCAATATAAAGTACAATATTACTGCCCATGCACCAGGTTGTTGAGAATATATATTTAAATTGGCTTCAATCCAATCGGCAATGTGAACTAATTTATCATTCATAGGTTGGAATTGAACTATGATCTTTGATAATAAATATGGGAATGATACGAAAGCCATTGAGAAGATGATAGGTATCATTCATACTGGATTCATAGGTATAGGTAAGATTGAACTTTCTTGTACTTTACCTTTTCTAGCATATATGATAGGAATCTCTTTTATAGATTTTAATATGAATATTGACAGGATAATTAAAGCCAAAACAATAATTAACATAAACAATAACATTCATCCTATATTTGTTGTTCCTGAGAAACTTCCATAAACGCTTTGTGTAATTCAAGCAACGATTGATGAGAAGATAAGTATTGATATACCATTAGCGATTCATTTTTCTGTAATCAATTCTCATAATCGCATTAACAATACTGAACCGATTGTCATAGCTAATGCAGCTAATATCAAAGTACCAGCTGAAGTATCTATTACGTTTCCTCATAATGAATAGTTTATGAAGAATACCATACCAATTCATTGTAAGAAAGCCAATGGAATTGATAAATATCTAGTGTATTGGTTGATTTTTTGTTGTCAAGCTTCTCATTCTTCTGTTAATTGTTCCAAACTTGGTATTACAGCTCATAATAATTGCATGATAATTGATGCATTGATGTATGGTGATAATCATATAGCGATGATAGAGAAGTTATCTAATGATCATCACATCATCATTACCAAGTATCATAATCCACTTGAACTTATAGCTCATATTTGTCCCATTAAATTGTCGATATTTACGAAAGGAACTGGTATATGAACCAATAATCTATATATTGCAAGTATTCATAAAGTAAACCAAATCTTTTTCATCAAAGACTTATTACTTATGATACTATTAAACTTTTTTCTAAATTTACTCATCACGAATAAAATTTAAGTAAAACTAGTTGATTTTTGCTCATGCTTTTTCAATCTTTTCTACTGCTGATTTTGAGAACTTTTCTAATCCTGTGAATGTTAATTTTTTTGAAAAATCTCCATTTCACAAAACTTTTACAAATTCAGACTCTTTTTTGATGTATCAAAGTTCTTTTAACTTAAATTTTGTTATTTCCATATCTTTTGTTACTCTTTCATCTTTTTCTAAGTTACTCAAATTTACGATAGAGTAGTGTGTAACTAATTTATCATTTCTTTTGAATCATCTAGCTTTTGGCATCCTCATAACTATTGAAGTTTGTCCTCATTCAAAGAATGGTTTAGCAGAATGTCATGATCTAGCTTTTTGTCATTTTTGTCATCTACCAGAATATGTTCATTTACTTGCGTTTCATCTTCAAATTCTATTTGACTTGTTTTTTAATCAAGTACTTCTTTTTAATTCACATAATTTCATTATTGAATGGTAATTATAGATAAAAACTAATTATTTTTCTTCTTTTTTTGTAGCTTTTTTAGCAGCTGGTTTCTTTGCAGCTGTAGTTTTTTTAGCTGGAGCTTTCTTCTCAGCTTTTTCTTCCTTTTCTACTTTTTTAACAGCTGGTTTTTTAGCTGGAGCCTTTTTAGCTGGAGCTTTCTTTTCAACTTTTTCTACTACTTCTTCAACTACTTTCTTTTCGTTCTTTGTCTCTTCTTTTGCTTCTTCTACTTTTTCTTCCTTGATAGCTGTAAAGTGATCAGCGTGTTTGTACATACTCAAAGCATTGATACAAGCAATAGCGTTGTTTAATTTATTGTTTGAACCAACGATTTTTGATAATATGTTTTCATATCATGCTAATTCCAAAACAGATCTAACAGAAGATCCAGCTTTTAATCACGTACCTTGTGTAGCAGGTAAAACCTTTACTATACAAGATTTGTATTTATTTGTGATTGAATAAGGAACTGTCTTGTCTTTTGTAATAGGTACTATAAACATTTTTTTATATGCTTCATTAGTAGCCTTTTTTACAGCAGATGTTACATCAACTCATTTTGATAATCATAATCCAATTTTTCCTTTTTTGTTTCATACCAAAACTGTTGCTCTAAAAGACATTCTCCTTCATCAAGTAGTTACTCTTGTTACTTTTCTAACCTCCAAAAGAAGTTCATCAAACTCCTTTTTTGTCTTATCTTTTTCCATTAAACAATTTATTATGTAAGTAAATATTTATTATAAGTTAATTCCTCACTTTCTAATTCCTTCAGCCAAAGCTTTTACTCTACCATGGTATAAATAACCATTTCTATCAAATACAACCTTAGTTAACTTCTTTTCTGATATGATTTTTGCCAAAGCTTCTCATGCTGCGAAAGCTCTTTCGCTTTTTGTCTTTCAATTTAATCATTTATCAGAAACACAAGCAAGTATGTTTCAATTCTTATCAACTATTTCTGCTTTTATATACATATTTGATCTAGTTACTACGATTCTATTGTCTGGATTACTAGCTTTTATTTTGTTATTAACCCTATTTTTTCTCATAGCATATTTTTCTAATTTGGCTTTTAATTTGTTTCCTAAGTGAGACATTTTTCTATTGTTTAAAATTATAAATTAACTATTTAGCAGATTTTCCTGGTTTTAATTTGATGTATTCATCAATATATCTAATTCATTTTCCTTTGTATGGTTCTGTCTTTCTGTAAGTCTTTATCTTTGCAGCAACTTCTCATATAAGTTGTTTATCTATACTTGTTAAAGTTAATATTGTGTTTCATTTAGCATCTTGCTCAGCAGAAACATCAACTCCTTGAGGAACAGTATATTCAACTTTGTGAGAATATCACAAAGATAATACGATCTTTTTTCATTGAACTTGAGCACCATATCAAACTCATATAATCATAAGTTTTTTTTCAAATCCTTTTGTAACTCATTCAATCATATTATTTATTAGACTTCTTGATAGTCCCCAGAAAGGTTTATTTTCATCGTTTGCAATAGATGTAACAACTTGACCATCTTCTACTTTTACATTTACGCAATCAAGAATTTTTTGAGATAATTCTCATTTTGGTCATTTTACCTTTACTAGGTTATTGTCTATAGTTACTTCAACTCATGCTGGTATAGCAATTGGTTTTTTTCAAATTTTTGACATTGTGATAAGATCATAAATTATAAATTTGTTCTATTAATATATTTCTGCAATTAATTCTCATCCAAGTTTTTTAGCTTTTGCTTCATGAGAAGCCATAAGTCATTGATTTGTAGAAATAATTCAAATTCATTTTCATCCTGCAACTACATGCAAATCTTTGTAACTTACATATCGAGGTCTAGATGGTTTTGAATAGAATTTTATTTCAGGAATATCGTTTACAGGATTTTCAACTGGTTTTAGAGAAACTTTGATCTCTTTTTTACCATTCTTGTCAACGATTTCAAAATCCTTAACAAAATTATATCTTTTTAATAAATCCAAAACGTTAGTTTTAAATTTAGAATAAGTTATTCCACTTAGATTTGTTTTCCTTGCCATGTATGCATTTTTGATCCTAATCAATAGATCATGAACAGGCGCATTTACATAACTCATAATTAAATAGTTTTCACAAAATAAAAATTCTAGCGGTGTGGCAAATTACCAACTTGCTTTTTTTAATCACATGATTTTTCATTCTCTTGCGTATTTTCTTAGACAAACTCTACAAATACCAAATTCTCTAAAAAATCATTTTGATCTACCACACAATCTACATCTATTGTAGTATTTTACTCACTTAACATCTTTTTTTTGTATAAATTTCTCTTCATACATTTTCCATTGTTTTGCTTTTAGAGCTGTTCTTGCCATTTTATAAATAAACAAATATAAATTAAATCGATTATTTATTATTTAAATACAAATCATATTTCTTCTAATAATGCTTGAGATTCTTCTTTGTTGTTTGTTGTAGTTACAACTGTAATTCCTATTCACATAGGGATTGTAACATCATCAACTCCTAATTCTGGGAATATGTTATAATTTCTGATTCACATATTTAGATTAGCTTGATTATCAAAACTTCTCTTATTTGTTCAATCAAAATCTCTAATTCTTGGTAATATTAATTTACAAAGTCTGTCCAAGAAGTCTTCAGCTCTATTTCATCTCAACGTACATTGTAACATGACAGGCATTCATTCTCTTAATTTGAAGTTTGATATAGCTTTTTTAGCTTTTAACAAACGAGGTTTTTGTCATGTAATCATAGTTAAGTTCTTTTCAAACTCTTCGAAATCTTTGTGTCACTTTCTAGTAACGATTGATCCGATTCCCATTGAAACGATTACTGAATCTACATGAGGAACAGCGTTAATGTTTTTTATATTTAATCTCTCTTGTAATCTTTTTTTATACTCTTTAGCCATTTATACAAATAATTATTTAGTTAAAAGTTTTGATATCACTAAATGTTATTTTATTTCTTTATTTCAAACTTTAGTTTTTCTGATTTTCTTACCATCTTTTGTGGTTTCAATCTTTATTTTAGAAGGTTTTTTTTCACTTTCTACATAATACATTACATTTGATATATGTATAGGTAATGTCTTTTTTACAAATCATTGTCATTTTACAGCTTTTTTAGCTACATTGATATCTTTTACGACAACGAAATCTCCATCTATGCTTTCTATTGTGGAAGTCTTTCATTTGAATTTTCCAGCAATAACCATTACAGGATCTCCTTTTCTTAATTTTTTCATAATGAATTGTCTTAAACATTAAAAAACTACAATACTTCTTCAGCCATATTTGTTATATTCTTGTATCACAAATCTCTCAATTCTCTAGCTACAGGTCCAAATATTCTTTTTCAAACTGGATTTCGTTCTCCTTTTTCGTTCTTTGTCATAAGAATTACAGCATTGTCTCCAAATCTGATGTATGTACCATCTTTTCTGGCAACTTCTTTTTTTGTCCTTACAACTAAAGCTTTGATGACTTGTCATTTTTTTACACTACCATTTGGCATAGCAGTCTTGATAGCAACAACAACACTATCACCTACAGTAGCAGTGCTTCCAGTAGATCATTTTAATATTCTAATTATCTTTGCTTTTTTTGCTCAAGTATTGTCTGCAACAGTTACAACTGATTCAACTTTTAACATTTTTAATAACTATTATACAATAAAAATTTTTTGATAAATCATTATTTTACGATTTCTATCAATTTCCATCTCTTGTTTTTACTCAAAGGCCTGCATTCTCTAAATCTAATTGTGTCTCAAACTTTTGATTCATTATTTTCATCATGAATGTAATATTTCTTTGAAACAACAAATCTTTTTTTGTACAAAGGATGCATTTTTACAGATTTTACCAATACTGTGCGAGTCTTATCTGTTTTATCGCTAACAACTTCTCATACAAGTTCTTTGATGCTTTTATTTCCTATGATTGCCATTATTTAGCTAATTTAGATTTTAAAACAGTATTTATTCTTGCTATTTTTACTTTTAAGTCTCATATTTTATGAGTCTCTTTTAATCATCTAATAGCATTTTTCATTTTTAATTCGAATAATTCTTTTTTCAATTTTCCTCTCTCACTTACAAGTTCTTTTACATTTAAATCATTAATCTTTTGCATGTATGTACCAGTACCTTTCATTTGTATATTAATTAATTGAAATAAACATTATTAATTTAATTCTCACTTTGCAACAACTCTAGCCTTTATAGGTAATTTCTTTGCTGCACTAGTCAAAATCTTTTCTGTAAGCTCTGCATCCAATCCTCATACTTCAAGTATGATTTTTCCTTTTTTAACAGGAGCTTTATAAATATCTACATCTCATTTTCACTTTCCCATCGGCATTTCTAAACCTTTCTTTGTAAAAGGAACATCTGGGAATACTCTAAGCCATAATCTTCAAACTTTCTTTGTGTGCCTTACTATTACCTTTCTGGCAGCTTCTATTTGTCTGTTTGAAATATATCAGCTAGTAGTAGCTTTTAGTCAAAAATCTCCGAAAGATACAGTGTTTCATCTTGCACTCTTTCATTTTAGAGAAGGAACAATTTGTTTTCTATGTTTTCGTCTTTTTGGTGTTAATAACATTTTACATAAATAACTGATAAATACTTTGAACTTGTATTAATTATAAGCTAATAGATTTTTTTGGAGCTTTCTTTTTGTTATATAAAGTTCCTTTTTCAATCCAAACTTTTACTCATAAAACTCAATATTTTGTCATTGCTTGCATGTAGTGATAATCTATATCAGATCTAAATGTTTGTAATGAAACTCTTCCATCTATGAATTTTTCAGCTCTTGCTATTTCTGCTCAGTTCAATCTTCATCCTACAGAAATTTTGATTCAGTTTGCTCATTTTTGCATTACTTTTTGTAATACATTCTTTGCAACTTTTCTGTAAGGCATCCTGTTTTCCAATTGACTTGAAATAAACTCAGCCATTATTTTAGCAGAAAGTTCTGGAACTTTTACTTCCTTGATATTTACTTTAAACTTTTTGTGGAACTTTCTCTCTAATTCAGTTTCCAAATCCTTTATATTTGCTCATTGTTTTCACATCAAAACTCATACTTTGCTTGTGAAGATTATAAGTTCACATTCTTTTTGAGTTTTTCTAATGATAACTTTTGCAATACCAGTTTGAGGATATTTCTTTTCTATGAAATTTCTTATTTTGATATCTTCAACAAAAAAATCTGCTCATTGCATTTTTGTCTTAGCATACCATTCGCATGGCCAAGATTTCATAGCTCAAACTCTCATTCATATAGGATTTACTTTTTGTCACATTAACTTAATTACTTAGTATTTAAAACAACTTTTACAAAGCATCTGTATTTTTCATAATGACTTATCCTTGATCTAGATGTAAATCTAATTCTTTTCAATTTTGGTCATTTTGAAACTACTATAGCTTCTATATATAAGTCTCATAAAGATTTTTTTCCATTTGTTACAGCATTTGCTGCAGCAGATCTAATAACTTTTGCTAGAGATTTTGCTGCTTTTTTTGGCATATAGTCCAAAATATCTAATGCTTCTTGTACATCTTTTCATTTAACAAGCTTTGCTATCAATAGCATTTTTTTGTCAGATACAAGAGCATATTTCAATGTTGCTGTCATATTTTCCTTGTTCATGATCTAGAGTTTTAAAATATTAAAATTGTTTTTTAATTTAGAATGGGTGTCCTCTAAATGTCCTTGTTGGAACAAATTCACCCAATCTGTGTCATAACATATCTTCTGTGATATATACACTAACGAATTGTTTTCCATTATGTACAGCAAGTGTGAATCCAATCATATCTGGAACTATACAACAAGCTCTGTCCCATACTTTTAAAACTTTTTTATCTCAGCTTTCTGTCATCTTCTTGCATTTTAATAGAAGCTTTTCATTTACATAGAATCATTTTTTTAGTGATCTAGCCATTACTTAATTTAGTTTAAAGTCTAAAGTTTTTCATCCAAAGTCTAAATGACTTTAATTATTTTGTTCTTTTTGAAGCGATAAATTTATCTGACCATTTCTTATTCTTTCTTGTCTTAATTCCAGGCATAACTAATTTTCCACTGAATGATTTTGGTCATTTCTTTGATCAGATATCTGTATGAGCTTCTCATCATCCATGTGGATGATCAACTGGGTTCATGTTGATTCAAAGGATGTGTGGTTTTCTTCATTTCCATCTTTGTCTTCCAGCTTTTCCTATTACTATATTTTTGTGTTGCTCATTTCAAACTTCTCATATTGTAGCCCAACAATTTTCATTGAATTTTCTAACTTCTCATGAAGGCAATTTTACGAATATCAAAGATTGTAATTCATCTTTTCATGCAATAGTAGCATAAGCACCTGCAGATTTGATTAATTTTCACTTTGACATAGGTGTAATCTCCAAATTGTAGATATTTACTCATTCTGGGATATCTTTTAATTGCTTTCTATTTCCTGCTTTGATTTCTCATTTAGCTCATGTCATTACTGTCTCTCAAACTTTTATACCTTTCCAAGCTAAAACATATCTTTTTTCTCAATCAACATAGTTTAACAAAGCAATTCTACAAGTCCTGTATGGATCGTATTCTATAGATGCAACTTTTGCTGGTATATCAGCTTTGTCATATCCTCTAAAATCTACAACTCTATACAATCTCTTGTGTCAACCTCCTCTAAATCTAGAAGTGATTCTTCATTGATTGTTTCTACCACCAGTTTTTCCCAAAAACTTTGTTAGAGATTTTTCAGGTTTGTTTGTAGTGATATCACTAAAATCGTATCATACCATAAATCTTCTAGATGGAGTATATGGTTTATAAGTCTTTACAGCCATTTGATGTTATAAATTCATAGAATAAATATTTTATAATCAGATCTCTATCTTATCTTTTTTATCTAATGTAACTATTGCTTTTTTGTGAGATCTTCTAACTAATTTTCTTTGACTTCTTCATTTAAAAGCAACATTTACTATATTAACTTCCAAAGGAGTTACTTTGTATATGTACTTTATAGCTTCTTTTACATCATTTTTATTTGCATCTTTGTGAACTTTGAAGCAGTACTTATTTGCATCTTCTTGCATTTTATAAGTCTTTTCTGTCAAATAAGATCACAAAATAATGTCGTATGGTGTAAGCTTTTTCAATGCTTTTACTTCAGTATTTTTTATTGCTCTCCTTTGTAATTTTTCTCTGTAAGTCATAATAATTAATAATTAATAATTAAAAGTGAATAATGATTGGTTATATCACTTTATTTTGTGTTGATTTTATTCAAAGCTGATTCCAAGAATAGGATCTTGTTGTATTCTAATAAATCTTTTGGATTTAAGTAGTCAGCTAATAAATACTTTACATTATTTAAGTTTCTAAATGACTTTATTAAGTTGATATTTTTTTCGTTTAATACGAATAATATCTTGTCGTTGTTGATTCCTATCTTTGTCAAAATTTCAACAGCGTCTTTAGTTTTTGGTTCTTTTAGATCAAAATCTTTTAGTCCCAAAATTTCATTATCTTTTGCTTTTAGTGTAAGCAATCCATATAATGCTAAATTTCTAGCTTTTTTATTCATATTCTTTGTATAATTTCTTTCATTTCTTGGTCAGAAAGCTATACCTCAACCAACTCTAACTGGAGATCTTTTTTCTCCGGCTCTGGCTCATCCAGTACCTTTCTGTCTATAAATCTTTTTTCCACTACCTGATACTTCTCATCTAGTTTTTGTATGAGCTATAGGATTACGAGCATTACTTGCTTGTAATAGATAATATTCATGTATCAAATTGTTGTTAACTTTTTCATCTGAAAACATAGTTTCATCCAAAGTTACTTTTGAAACAACTTTTCATGTTTTATCATATATATTAACAGTATATCACATTTTTTACTATATCTACATATATAAATTGTAGTAAAGCACTAAGCTATTACTTTTATGAATGAATTGTAAGAACCAGGTATTGATCATTTTAATAATAATAACTGTTCACCATCTTGTTGTACTCTATCAATTATTCTAATATTCTTTAATGTAACTTGTTCACCTCACATGTGTCATGCATGTGGATGTCATTTTTGTACTCTTCTTGGTTTTCTGTTTCATAGAGATCATACTTGTCTATGGAATTTAGAACCATGTGTTTTTGGTCATCATGAAGCATGAAATCTTTTCATAACTCATTGAAAACCTTTACCTTTTGAAGTACCTACTAAGTCTATTTCTTCTACACCTTCTAATAAACTCATATCCAAGCTTGTTCAAGCTTTGTAACTATCAGAAAAAGAATCATCGATATTTTTGAATTCTGTAGTCATTGAGTAAGTTACTTTTTGTCATTTAGATTTTTCAATCTCTTTTTTGTTTACTCAGATAACAACAGCAGAGTATCAATCTTTATCTTCAGTTTTAAATCTTAAGACTTCTTGTGGAAGTACTTTAACTATAGTCACAGGAATCATTTTTCACTCTTCCCATATTCTAGTCATTTCTTTTTTAGCAACTATCAATCATGCTTTATTCATAGTATTTATTTTAATGATTAACTAAAAGGTGATCAACAACCGACCCGAGGAGAAACAAAGTTTCCCCTCTGTCGTTTGTTTATTGTTTAGTAAACTTAGAATACTTTTATATCTACCAATACACCAACTGGTATTGATAAATTTTGGAGACTTTCCATAGTTTTTGGTCACATTTCTGTAACATCAATCATCCTAGAGTAAGTCATCCTCTCAAATTGTTCTCTTGAATCTTTGAACTTAAAGTTTGATCTCAAAACTGTATAAAGTTTTCTTTTTTTAGGTAGAGGAATTGGTCATTTTATTTCAGCTCAAGACTTCAATAAAAGTCCAACAACCTTCCCTACAGAAGACTCTAACATTTTTACATCATAACTTTTTAATTTGATTCTTAATTTTGGTTTAACTTCTTTTATAGTAGACATGAGAACAAACTTTATTTAAATTTATAAAACTAAGCGTTAATTTTTGTGATAACTCCAGCTCAAACTGTTCTTCCTCCTTCTCTAATAGCAAATCTTAATCCTTCTTCCATTGCTACTGGGTAGATTAATTCAACATCGATCTTTGCATTATCTCCAGGCATAATCATTTCTGTACCTGCTTTTAATGTAATAGATCATGTAACATCTGTTGTTCTAAGGAAGAATTGTGGTCTATATCCAGACATGAATGGAGTATGTCTTCATCCTTCTTCTTTTTTCAATACGTACACTTCAGCTTCAAATTTATTGTGAGCTTTTACTGTACCTTTTTGACATAATACTTGTCATCTTTCAACTTCTTCTTTATCTAATCATCTTAATAACAATCAAACGTTCATTCAAGCTTCAGCTTTGTCGAAAGCTTTGTGGAACATCTCAACTCAAGTAACTACAGTAGTTCTTGGTTCTTTTCCTAATCCTAATAATTCAACTTCATCATTCATTTTGATAACTCATCTTTCTATTCTTCATGTAGCAACTGTTCATCTACCTTTGATAGAGAATACATCTTCTACAGGCATCAAGAAAGGTTTATCAATTTGTCTATCTGGAACAGGAATATATGTATCCAATGCATTTAATAATTCTTCAATTGGTTTTGCATATTCTGGATTTGTAGGATCTTCTGTAGCTTTTAGAGCAGATCATCTAATGATAGGAGTGTTGTCTCCATCATAACTGTTTTGATTTAACAAATCTCTAATCTCTTCTTCTACTAAATCCAACATCTCAGGATCTTCAACCATATCGCATTTATTCAAGAATACTACGATTTTTGGAACATTAACTTGGTGTGCCAATAAGATGTGCTCTCTTGTTTGAGGCATTGGTCCATCTGTACCAGCAACAACTAAAATAGCTCCATCCATTTGAGCAGCTCAAACGATCATGTTTTTTACATAATCGGCATGTCCTGGACAATCGATATGAGCATAGTGTCTTGTTTCAGTTTCGTACTCAACGTGTCTTGTGTTGATAGTTATTCATCTTGCTTTTTCTTCAGGTGCATTATCAATATCAGCATAGTTTTGAACCTTTGCCAATCCTTTTGTAGCACATACAGCTGTAATAGCAGCTGTTAGAGTTGTCTTACCATGATCAACGTGACCAATAGTACCAACATTTACATGAACTTTGTCAGCCATAATTTTTAATATAATTAAGTAAAATAATTTTCTTCATTGTATATAAAGCACATAACTGTGCGATACGAAGACATTGGTATTTTTTATACAAAAATTGTATAAAAAATCAAGGCTAAATGTAAAAAAAATTCTGTTTCAATTAGCTAGATAGATTGCATACTTCAAACGAATTTGAGTGCTCTGTCTGCTTAATTTCGAAACTTTTCCTGCCGAGTAATTAATTTCAGGTTGAAATCATTGTACTCACAGATCAATTTAACTTGTTGCAAATAGCAACTGTATATTTTGTTTTTTTACAATGGTGGGCATAGGTGGACTCGAACCACCGACCTCATCCTTATCAGAGATGCGCTCTAACCAACTGAGCTATATGCCCAAATAATATCAACTTGGCTTTGGGCAGATTCGAACCGCCGACCTCGTCCTTATGAGAGACGCGCTCTAACCGACTGAGCTACAAAGCCACAGAAGCCAACTTCGGGGATGCGGGACTCGAACTCGCGACCTCTTGGTCCCAAACCAAGCACTCTAGCCATCTGAGCTAATCCCCGATATTTTTATGGTGCCGGGAGGCAGAGTTGAACCACCGACACAAGGCTTTTCAGGCCTCTGCTCTACCGCTGAGCTACCCCGGCATGTAAATTTTCGATGCACAAAAAACATTTTACGCGTCAGTTTATAATAAAATCAAATTTAATTTCAAGGAAAAATTAAATGATTTTTTATAGCAGTAGACCTATGATTACAGAAAATAGATTACAGACAACACTTGCAGTAGTCGCTTTTTGTCGATTTATGTCTAAAAGATATTTAATTATGAAAACTTCGATGAAAGTAACGAATATTTCACCAAATATTGCATATACTGTGTAATTGTGGAAAATATATGGTAGTACAAATCGTAAAATTGGTAGAGTAATGCTTGAAGCGATAATTCATGTTAAAATGATTTTTCAAGTTTTCAGATTATCTTTTTTGAAAAAGAGTTTACATAGGAAAAATAGAACTATTGTTTCCAATGTTATAGTAAGAAGTAATGATTTTCAAAATTGAATAAAGTAATCTTGTGTAAACATGTTTATTATTGTGTACATAAATATATTGTTCGTTATTAGAAATATGAGATAATATTGCAATAAATTTTATAATTTATTTTTCGTTGATTTATTTTCAAAAATTTTTACAAGAACATTATTTATTCAAAATAAAAAAATCATGAAAACATCGCATAAAGTCTGAATTTTGAGTTCGTATGGATTTGCTCATATGGTGGTAGATTTTGTCTGTGCTAGTACAGTTATGACTATTTATGCTAAATGATTGCTGAGTGACCAATGAATATTTTTTGCTATACTTATATATAATATATTAGCGTTTGGATTACAGACGGTTTTTTGAGCTTTGACTGATAAATTCAAATGCCCTAAAATGGTTGCACTACTTGGCTGCTGATTTGTAGCTTTGTGAGCTGTTGTAATGAAATTTTGTCCGCGATGTGCTACTATTTTAGTTTGAATTGGAAATGCTTTGTTTCATGTCGGAGGATGAGTAATTTGTATTTGAGTTAATCCAGAAAAAGCAACTCCATCTGGAATTTTTGTGGCTCCATGAGCATTTGGGCTTTTGATGGGAATAATGCTTTGAAAAAGTGGAAATTTTGTTTGGCGGTATTGAGTGGCTTTATTAGCAATATCTGCTGTTTGAATGCTTTTGAGTACAAAAAAGGACAATACATATGAAATAGTAAATCAATTTGCAAAAGAGCACAAAATTAATTTCAAAGTTTGAGTTTGAATTATTGCGTTATTGCTATTGCTTTCGATAGTAATTCGTTCATTTGTATGATTTATCGTAAATTATCCATGGAAAGTTTGAACATTAGTTATAATATTTACTATCGCAATAGTTTTGTGAAAAGCTTTGTGATGAGTCTTGGCAGATAGATTTGGATGGAAAAAAGTTTGAGTAATATCGTTGATATTGTCATTGCCATGTCTACTATTTGGTAGTCAATCTATAATTTTTGGGATGATTGGAATATTTTTGTTTAACATAACTATGCCAATTGCATTGATAGCTTTGATCAAAGCTATGCCAAAAAGATGGTGATTGGCTTTTGGACTTTTGTGCTTGGCATTGTTGGTTTGAGCTTTACCATCATTATTAGGAGTAAATTTCGCAGAAATAACAAATACTTTGTTGATTGTATTAATTTTGATTTCTAGTTTTGTACTGTATTTTGCGTTGGATTGGTTGTGAGTAGAGGAGTAAAAATTTTTGTAAAACAAAAATCCCAGTTTCTTAGGTCTGGGATTTTTGCTTGTATTTAAATTATTTCTTGTATACTTCTAAGCTCTCAGTAAAGATGTCTGCTCATGGAGGCAATGTCTTCCATAAACTTGGGTTGTACTCAATTAGTAGAGCAGCACCTTCCATGATTTTCTTTTTTCTTTCTGTCCTAACTTTTTGTGCAGATATACTTGTACTAGTAACATTAAACCAAGAATTTAATTGAGATCTTCTACCATTCATTAAGTTATTTATATTATTTCAAATTAGAACTCATTTTACATGTAATCCTCATCGAGCACATCGTTCTTGGTTTGCACTTGTATTTCTTAATGATTCTCAAGCTTTGAATCCATTTAATGCTACAAATATTCATTGAACTACTTGTCATCACTCTGCGCAGCGAGCTCCCTTAGAACCTCATGCATCTGTGAATTTAATATGGTCTGCAACTATCATAGCATATACAAACATATCTCATTGTATTTCTACATCCATTCATTCTACGATAAGAGTATATGCGGCTGTTTTATTATTTAAATTTTTCTGTGAAATATGTAATGTTCAATTTCATTTTATGAAGTATATTGATTGATTAGGTACTTTTGAAACGGATGTAATTTCGTTTTGATTTAATCATAAACTTGTTACTGTACTCTTATTTATATTAACTGCTAATTTTTCATATTTTTCTTTAAATGTATTCATTTGAGATTTTGCATCAGATGATATAGCATAGTCTGTATTGTCTGTGTTTATTGTCTCTTTTAGATCTGTGCTGTCAATAATCTTTTTTCAATTCATATCATAATAATCATCCAAGAACTTTTCACCATTTGTTGCTACTGGATTTACTCCAAATGTACTTACTTGCATCATATATGGTTTTGTGACAGCAAAGTCTACTTCACAGACAGCTCAATATCTTTTTCCTTTTTTCCAATTTCCATCACTCTTGTCACAGTATTCATATTCAACTTCTTCCAAAACCAATTTATATTCTCAATATGTAGTTTTGTTGTTAATTCAATTTAATAGTGAATTTACTGTAGTATAATAAGATCCTCAATTAATATTGTTTGTTCCATGATTTGATATGAAATAATGATATATTGGTAAGCTATATAAGTTGTCTTGTCATTCGAAACAAGGTAGTCTTAATCTTTGTACTGAGTTTGTAGTTCATTGTAATTTGTTGAATCCATTATAGATTGCGAAAGTACACTTCATAGAACTTTTCTTCAAAAGTGTTCATTTGCTTCGTGGGCTTAGAGATGAACTTGTATTGCTTGATAATGCTTTTTCGCTGTTATATTCATTAGCGTAAGCACTATCTTGGTAACAACCATTATCTCCAACTATTTGATCATCTTTTAACCATAATCTCCATCGGAATGGCATAATTTCATTATCCATTACAGAGATTGGAGTGTCTGAATATAGACATTCAGCAGGATCGTAAACGAAATTGTTACCAGTTATCATTTTACAATTTTTACAATAATTTCATTCAAATTGTCCTGCTCTTATTGTTCATGCAGCATCTAAATAACCTGTAATTATTACAGATACTCATCGAGCATATGCTAAGTCACAATCTTCTCATGCTTCAATGATTCCATTTCCACAGTCTCAGTACAATCCAGGATTAATTCATATTTTTTTGATACAAGCTGGATTGGTTGGTTTCTCTCCATCGACTAAACAAGTTGCAACAAGACTTGATCCTTCATCAGCTTCTCAATATATACAATTATAAGTAAACGATGGACTATTATATCATGTATCTCATCTTCCATTTCCACAATCTATATAAATTGTATGTGGTTTTGAATCAGAAGCTGTACATGTGAATCTCATATTTCATTGATTGTTTGTCCCTAATTCAACAATAGAACCAGAAGATACGAGAGATTCACAAGCATACTCTGAATTATCGTCTATTACTTCAAAATCATAATCATCATAAAGTGTGTGTTGTTCTCCTCATTCTGTGTATGTCAATCTTCAAGTGTTGATATAGTATCCTACACATGCAGGGTCATCTTTTACACTAGCAAAAATAATAAAGCTAAATGATTGTCATGCATACAATGTTCCTTTTATGTGAGTTGAATTAGGTTCTCATGGAATATTGTAATTTGTTTTAACTTCTTGCAATCAAATATAATGCCAACGAAGTGGATCAATATATTCTATTAATGATTCATCACCAGTTCGTCATTCGTAGATTATACAATCTTCATGTGGTCGAATATCATCTACGTAAATATTTGATATAGAATTTGGTCATTTATTTGTTACAGTAATTGTAAATTCTAATCCACCTTCTCCAGGATGCATTAATTTTTTATTTCATGTTTTATCGAAAATAACTTCAGATCCTGCTGATTCTTCTCTGATAGCTAACACATCGTCAGATAATCGTGTAACGTCTGTTGTAAATTTAAAATATCACGTATTTAAGTAAGATCTTGTATCGCTACAATTTACTCATAATATTCATGATTCTTTTATTTCAGCTTCTACTAACATATATCATGTTTGTCATGCTGCAAGTGGGAAATTTTTGTACAAAACAACATCTTGTACTCATTGTTGACCAACGATTGGTCATTGATATGGATTTACTCAATGTATACTAGATGATACATATTTTACACATGGTGGTAAAACATCTTTAACTTGTCCTGTGGCAGCACTATTTCATAAATTAGCAAAATCAACTTTGTATCGAATTGTATCTCATAATTGTACTTGAATGATTTCGTCTGTATAATCCATATTTCATACTTTTTGCCATTTTTTTACATAAGGAATTGGTGTGAGAGGGAATAGTACACAACTATCATCTCCAGATGTAAATGCACAGTTTGTAGTTTGATTGAAATTAAATCATTCTCTTAAAATTCAAGTCAAATAAACTATTGCAGATTGTCCAGCATTTAAGTTAAAATTATAATATCTTATGAAATAATCATTGTTTCATGTAGTTCATTCTTCAAACAAATAGTTAGTGATATTTTGAATACTACTTGTTTGATATTGGATTGCGTTTGGTAATATATCCAAAATATATGCATTATGGTAAGTAGCATTTCAATCATTTGTTAATGTGATTTTGTAAACTACAGTACTTCATGCAGTCATATCTCAAGCTGACAAAAGTTCTTTAAGGATTGTTAAGTGTGGCTGTCCTGGGGCTTCTGGTCTTACAGCAACTACTTGGCTATTTAATGTGTTTCCTCAAACGAATTTGAAATATCATGTGTTTACATATGTTCTCACATTTGAACAGCTAGTTGTTCAATCAGTTCCTGTTCATCTGATTTGTGCTTGTATCAACATATATCATCCTTGTCCAGGTTGTAATAAGAAATCTTTGTATTTTACCATGTATTGACTTCAATAAGGTCATGTTATTGGTCAGTTGTATGTTACACCATTTGGTAAATGTATACTTGATGTCAGGTAATTTACACATGGTGGTAAGATATCTCGAACTTCTCATGTAGCTGCTACAGTTCATGAGTTTCCGAAATTTACTTTATATGTGATTGTCTCTCATATTTCTACATTAATTTGGTTTGAAGTGAAGTTTGCCATACCTCATGTTTTTTGTTGTTTTAATAAGTATGGTACTGGGCTTCAAGGTTGTGTAGTAATAACATTAGCAGAACAAGTAGCAGTAGGCAAAGTACCATTAATTTGTCCGTTGTAATTATTTTTTACAGTTAGTGTCAAATTGAAAGTTCATACTGTAGTATATTGGTGTTGTAATGAAAAACTTGGATTGCTTTGACTTTGTCCATCACCAAATGTTAAATTAATGTAAGTAGCCCGAGAAGGTTTAGTTCCATTAATAGTTGTTGTTAGTGGAATATTTCCGTGGTCAGGATTTACAGTTAATGTACATGTAGGAGTCATCAATTGACAATCTTCATTACATCCATTTCAGAAATGTCCACTTCCTGGGTCACATTGTTCATTACTTTGTAAGATTCCATCTCAACAATATGGATCTGGTTGTGGTGGAGTTGTTGTATGTACTGTTGCGGAACATGTTGCTGTTGGTCTAGTTCCATTGTGTTGCCCACTATAATTGTTTTTTACAGTTAATGTTAAATTAAATGTTCCTACTGTATTATATGTATGATTTAAAGCAAAAGTTGGATTGCTTTGGCTTTCTCCATCTCAAAATACTATATTCGTATATGTAGCCCAACTTGGTTTTGTTCCATTAATTGTAGTATTTAAAGGAATATTTCATTGATTAGGATTTACAGTTAATGTACATTCAGGAGTCATTAATTGACAAGTTTCATTACATCCATTTCAGAAATGTCCACTTCCTGGGTCACATTGTTCATTACTTTGTAAGATTCCATCTCAACAATATTCTGTTGGAGTTGGTGGAGTGTTGTCTTGTTGACAAGTTTGTGTACATCCATTTGTTCATCGGTTTTCATGTGTTGGATCGTTATAATCACATTGTTCGTTTGCTACTGAATTAGAGTTTCAAAGTGCAGCCATGGTAGCTTGTGTATCTCTAGCACCATCTCAACAGTAGTGAACTACATAATTAAAACACTCTAATCACTGATATATAGTATCATCATAAGGTTTTAATCTCCAGTGATCGTTTTGTTGCTGAGTACCTCAAAATGGAAGCCATGATATATAATAGGTAGTACCACCTATTGCTGGATGATAAAACGCTCCTCTTTTTAAGTTGAAAGAGATTTGTGCCGTAATTCAACCATTATATCCTCAATTAAGTATATTTCATGTTTTGATTGATCATTCTTTTTGTACAAATATAACTTCTTCTACAGTTGATTCTGTTGGTTTTCAATTTGATTTCCATTTAAAATTATTATCTCCATTGAAATTAAAAACGTTATATGGATCTGCTACTGTAACAATTGTACTAGTATCAAATATATAATAGTATCCATCATTTGCTCGAAATGTATCTTCTAAGAAAAAATTATCACCAACATATTTGTGAGATGTTACATAGTATTCATGTCAATCTCGACATTGACTGCTAGAATAAAATGAATTGGATGTTTCTTTGGTAATATTACTATTTATTGTTGGTTGGTTTATCGCAAATGTGCAAGAAACCATAGCTAGTACGGATAACATAGATCATAATAATTTTTTCATGTTTGAATTTTATTGAGTAAATATTTAGATTATTTTATAATTGTAAGTTAAACAAAATTTAGTTTTTTAATATCAATTAGTCTACATGTCATGTTCAACCTCCACTAGGTCCTCATGTTCAACCTCCAGTAGGTCTTCCTCATGTTCAAGCACCCCAAACATTAACTTTACCGCTAACGTCATCTTGGTTAATAGATGTTGTTTTGGTTAGAGTTTGTCAGTCTCTTCATACTTCTAATACATTTTCTTCATCTTCATGTGATTCTATTTTAGTTCTAACGGTAATGTCTCATAATTCCATTCAAATTGATTCGTTAGCACATTCTCATAATAAATAGAATACATATTTTGAATTTATTTTAACTTTTTTATCTCAAATGTCAATATCTTCTCATTGCAAAAGAGATATTAAATTTTCGTCTGAAAGCGTTAGTTCTTCTACATTTAAAATTGATTTTAATTTTGTAGATAGGGATGCCTTTAAGAGTTCTTTATGTGTTCAGCTCTTCTCTAAATTTTTTATAAACCATTTTTGAGTTCTTTCCAAATCACCTTGATCTGTTATAGGCATTGTTTCTCATCATAATACATTTGTTCATCATAGTTCTGTCATCATATAAGATCTTCATACATTATTTTGTCCTAACCTATAGAATGCAGTCATTCCGACTAAATTTGGATTATGAATTCTTCCAAATGTTCATTTACTATTTAATCTTTCTTGTATTGCTTTTCTATAATCAATATTTGATATTAATGGGAACCTTTCATTTCTATCATATCAATATAGTTCTTTATATCCACTTCCTCTATTTTTAAGTTGTGCTTTTAAAGCCCATTTGTTGGTTAATTTATCATTGTAAGAGAATATTGCTTTAAATCTATCTACTATCATTACTTTCTCTTCAGCTGTAGCGTTTGCTAGTTTTCATCTCAATCAATCAAAGCAAGAATCTCTAAGTTTTCAATTTAATAAATTTGTTAATGCTGTAAATGCAGCTTCATAATCTGAGTTATCTAGTACATTATCTAGATTTGCGTCTGCAGCCGCATTCATAAATGCAACATATGCTCAATTGTGTCCATTATCCATCAATGATAACCTTTTTTCAATATCAGAGAATATTGCATTCAATTCATTGTATGATTCGAAAAGATTATCGATAGGATGTGTCGTCTCTTGGTATTCTGGAGCTATATCTTTAAATTCAAATCAAGGAATATTGTTCATGTGCTCTTGAGTATTATATTCGTTGATTGTTGTATCATTAATTTTATTATTTCCACATCAATCAATTCATTTTCATCAAATCATCAAATATAATGAGAAATCGTTGAAATATCTTCTTGTAGCTACTGAGAAATTTTCTAAATTATTTCATCCAAAGACAAGTTTTTTTCAATCTTCACTAATTGCTACATTGCTTTTCTTGTCTGGATTTACGTAAATATTAAACAATTCGTAAATATTCTTTTTCTCATACCTTTGTAAAACTTCATCTGTTACAGATATTTCGATTTGTCATTTATCATTTGAATTTACATTTATATTTGGAATAGAATTTTCAGATAATGCTTCTGTTATTGCTTGTTTCATATTTTCTATATTGCTTGTCTTTATTCCTTCACCAATAGATTGTATGCTTTCTCAGCTTTTTAACGAACTATCCATGTAATTGTATTTTTGTTCATCTGGTAAGTATAGCATATTCCAAGAAGATATAGTACCTTCTAGTCATACTGATCGACCTGCTCAAAAGGCTCATTTTACATCTCATTCAAACAATTTTTTCAAATCAAATCCGACTCATATTTGTCAGAATAATCATAATCTCGTTAATTTTGTCTTTCCATCTAATTCTGAAATGTTTTGATTTTTAACTTCTTCTACAATTCATTTCATGATAGAATTTAATAATATTGTTTTGTGTTCTGCTTTTTTGCTAGGATCAAATGCTCATAACATATCTAACATTGCAGAAACATTATCTATACAATTAAGCATTTCTTGTTTGTTGTTTGTCATGAATTTTCTTAGATTTTTACTTTCTCTGTCGGTTGAGCTTAAAATATTTTCTATTGATTGTGTTGCTTTCTGTTTAAATGATTCTTTATTGGAGAAATCTGGTTCTTTAAATATTTGGTTTTGTAACATATTTCCAAAATTACTTGAACTCAACTCTATACCTTTTTTGTAATCAACTTTTCATCATATTGCAGCTTCAGCAGCGGCAGATAAATATCCTTCCCACTCAGGATGTGCTGCGGTTGGGAAACTAATTCCACATCAAACATTTGCTCACAATCTAGTATAAAGTTGATAGATTGGATTAACTCAGTGTACTACTGAATTTTCTACAGCAGAATGATTTAGGTCAAAGTTTCCTGTCAAATTTACAATAGGTATATCAAAGTGTAATATTGCTCCATCTTGAATTGGTCCAAAGGAAAGTCTTGGTCAAATTCATGCATCATCTTTTAGAACGTGTCGTTCAAAATTTACTTTATCTAAATTATCTACAGTAACATTGGTTTTACTAGCTATTCAGAAAGATTTTACGATTGTAGGCAACAATCAGCCCTCATCTAACCGTACAGCCATTCTTCATATGAAGTTTTTTTGCTCTTCAGCTGATAATGCACTAAATCGTTTATTAAATTCTTCGTCTTTTCCTAATTGTGCATCAACTCGTTTTTTAATACTATCTCTATTTGTATTTATTGATTCTATATTTTGCATTTCATTATTGATAATTAATTGTCTTCTGCTATGTGATATTATATTGGATATGTCGACACTTGGATTGTATGACAAATTATTTAATGTTTGTTGATACAATTCTAGAGTTTCTGGATGTGCTATTATGTAGTTTCATAAATTTTCTATTGTATATGCTCAATCAGGAAAACTATTTTCAATATCATCGTAACGACCATCTCATATTGATTTTATCATTGAAACAAATCATTGCACTAGATCAGCAGTCCTTTCTCCATTAACAATTTCTTTATGTGATCATTTTGTTTCTGTGTTTGAGTAAGAAAGGAAATTGTCGTACATAGCTTGTTCACTTGTCCTTCATCCATGAGATAATCAATTATCTGTTTCGTTACCATCTCTACCCAAAACTCAGTTTCTACTGAAATCTGATAAAACAAGGAATGGGTTTGTCTTAATTTTGTTTTGATTCATTTCTATGAATCTCTTTGTTTTGTTTAGTTGTCTGATATCATTAAATACTTTCATTTCATTGATAAATTGGTTTAATTTATCGGTAGGTACTTCATTTAGTATTTTAATGAGCTCGCTTTTTTCGTTTACAAACCATCTTGAATTTCTTCAAAGTTGATCCATTGCTTCTCTACTAATGTGTTCTTTTTTGAAGTTTCATTTAGTAATGGTTGGATTGTCAGCTAAAATTTGTGCTAATGTATTTGCAATATTGTTTGGATTTATTTTTAATCTTTGGAACGCTTGTATTAAATTGTTGTTATTTTGTCCTTCCATATAATCAATAATTGCATCATAATTTGAAGCTAATGCTTCTTGGGACATTTCTCAATATTGATCGTTTTCTAAGTTGTGGTATTGATTTCTTGAATCTTGTGGGACATTTTGTTCTTCTTCTCATTCTCCATCTCCTTCTTCTGGTGTATTTTCATTTATCTGGTATCCTGTAATTTTTAGACTAGGTTGGTTTTGATTTCAATTATAATTTTCTGGATGTCAAATTACTGTAGAATTGGATTGTAAATTAATTAATCCATCTTTTATTTCGTAGTCTCATAATACTAAAGTATTTGTAATAATATTTTTTACTAATCATATTTTAATATCTGCTGGGATTATAAAACAAGGAACACCTTCTCCATTTACTTGTTCGGTGATGTACGGTGTCATTTCTGGTGTATGTGCTACATTAAATGCACGGAAATCTCATAAAATTTTTGGAATATATAAATTGTGTTTATTACCGTCTGAGAATACACGTATTTTTGGAAGGTTACTAGCAATAGATTGTAATTCTTCATTTAATTTATTTTCTAACTCTATGTATGATAGATTCATTTCGTGACTTTCTACAATATTTATTCTTCATTCTCCTTGTGCTGGATTAGGTCTTCAATTATTTGTATTTTGATTGTTGTTTCAAGATACGCTGCTTTGGTTGTTGTTTCATGGTTGAGTAGTAGGTTGTACTGGCTGTCAAGAATTGTTGTCTACTTTTTTTGCTAATGATCTGCATATATCGTCTGTGATATCTGTATCCTTAACATCTGTTAAAGTTCTGCCATCATCTAGTGTTATAGAAAATTTTCCATTGTGATTTTCTATGTATCATCATGAAAATTTTACAAGTGTACATTTAGAGTTTTCACTTATGAATGCCTTTAGTATCTCAGGATTAAGCTCTTCTAGTGCTGGGAAACGTAAATTTCATTCAAACTCAGCTAGTATAGTAGCTACTTCTGGTGACATTTTTTTAAGATTTTCTAATTGAATACTGTGTTTTCAAGCTTCTTTTTCTTTTTGAACAATCTCTCTTGCTAAAGTTTCATCAATTTCTTCTTTTTTATTCATTTCAAATTCAAAATTGTCTATATCTGATGTTGGTGTGACTCTTTCTGGATTCTCATTTGGATTGTTAGCTGGATTTCCTGTAGGTGTTGTAGGAATTTGTTCTCCAGTTACATTTACAGATGCTTGTACCACGTCTTGACTTTCGTCATTATTTGAAGCTGGTTGAGGAGTAGCTGTTTCATGGTTGTCAACATAGTCTTCAAAAGCTTTCATTGTGTTTCATCCAAATTTTCCATCGACTCCAAATCTTCATAGTAGAGTACTTCTTCATCTGTCATCTTCAGATCAATTTTCATTTAGTCCAGCAATAATACGTTGGAATTTCTTTACATTATCTATTCATCATAGTTTTAATAAGTTTAATAATTCATCTTTTTTTTCAAAATTTTTGTTGTTGAATAGCTCCGCTATTTTATTTGGATTAACTCTTTCTCAATTTTCATCTTTGAATGTGTGTATATTTAAATCACCACCATTTACACTAACTATTTCTGATTGTACTGTGGCGTCTCTTTGTTGTACTTCGACTTCTGTTTGAAGATCTAATAGATTTTTGGCTGTTTCGAAGTTTATCAGCTCAAAATCTGTTGGCACTATGATAGATTTTTCTATTTCCATTTCTTTTATTTCATCAAGTTGGATGAAAATAGTATCTAGCCAATTGTTAAATAATGCTTGGACATCATCTTTATTCATGTTTTCGGTTAACTTGTTGTTTTCTTTGTAAGATTGTAAAAACTGTTGAAAGGAGTTTTCAACCATCTCATCAAACTTAGCAAAATCAAAGTTTTCGGGTACAGCATCTTTTGCTTCTTGTGATTTCAATCATTCTTTGTTTACGATGTCTTTTACGTAAGTTTTTTCCATTCCTTCAGCCATTTTTAATATAGTTAGTGTTAAAAATTTGTAAAATATTAGATACACTTCAATTTTACCTAAAAAACTATATTTGACAAAAATTTTGTCTTTATTACATAATTTAATTAACCATTTTTTTATTTTTGTGACATAATAGTAGTTTTTTGTTTAAAATTTATTTATTTTCTTGAAAAAAAATTTCATATTATTAAATAATATCCTGTTTAGGGAATGTTAGATTTGCCACTATAGTTTATTCGGTAAAACGCGCCCCTCGTAAGGGTGAAAGACGGGTTCGAATCCCGTTCGTGGCTAATTTGTTTTATGTTTATTGGAATTGGATTTTAAATTATTGTGAAAGGTGGGCCCCGAATAACGGGGTAAATTCGAATCCCGTTTGTGGCTAGTTTTTGCCGCTATAGTTTAGGTGGTAAAACGCATCCATGGTAAGGATGAATCACGAGTTCAAATCTCGATGGCGGCTAGTTTCTTAATATGTCATTCTGAGCGAAGCGAAGAATATAAAAACATTTCTTTGTCTCTTTCAGAATGACATATTGTTTAAATTCTTTATTTTTAATTGTTAATTTTTAACTATGTTTGTTCCAAGTGATGAAATCTTGAGAAAATACGCTGATGTGATGGTGAATTTTGCCCTTTGGAATTGAAAATGAATAAAAAAATGAGATGTAGTTTTTGTTCAAATTTCAGAGTGTGCTAAACCATTTTATGTTCCATTGCAAACAGCTATTTTAAAGGCATGATGACATCCAATTTTTCAATATTTGCCAGATTGAGTAAGTAGAAATTTTTACGAAAAAGCTTCTGATGAACAATTAAGTTTCGCACCATTAAAATATTTGCAATGAAGAATTGATGAAATTACTCATAATTTATATGTAATATCAGAGTCTGATTTACATGAGTTAGATGGAATTGAACCTTCAAAGATAATGCAAAAGATTAAGTCGAACAAAGCATATCGTGAGATGAGAAACAAAAAAGAGAGAGATTGAAATTTTTCTTGGACTTTGTGTCTTTATTGAACTCCTGCAATGGCAAAGGAAGCAAATTTGAGTGAAGAAGAATATTGGGATCAAATAATTAAAGCTTGTTATTTGGATGAAGAAGATCCAGTGAAGAAATGGCAAGAGGTAAATGATATGATTCACAAAAAAAGAGACATATTAAATGATATGAAAATTCAGTATGTTCATGTTGTTTGACCTGATGAAGATTTGAAAGTAAGAATTTGAAGTGATAGGGCTTGGGCTGCATGAAGTGGTTGTAATATTCCATCTTTTGAAATTTTTACATCTCCAGATTGTAGGGACATAAATTGATGGGTTAGATTCAATCAACCATTGTATAGATATGGAAATTTGATTGAATGAATCGAATTAGAATTTAAAGATTGATTTGTGACAAAAGCTAGCGCAAAGAAAAATGACCATATTTTGCAAGATATGATAAAAATTGAGTGAATGACTCAAGTGGGGGAGTTTAGTTTGACGGATGCAAGAACTTCAAAAATTACAAAATTTATGGCTGAAACATTGTTTGATGAAAATGTATGATGACAATATGGTAATACGCATATTGCTTTATGATTATGATTTGATGAATGTTACAATTGAGATCAGTCAAAATTAGATGATCCAGAATTTAAAAAATCGATATGATTAAATTCATCAGCAGAGCATGTAGATATTATCTCTACTGCCAATAGGACAGTGACAGCGACTTTGGAAGATGGTAGTGAAAAAGTGATTTATGAAAATTGAATGTTCACAATCTAAATTACTTTCTCTTGAAATTAATAGGTAATAAAATATAAGTAAAGGTACAATTCTTTAATTTTTATTATTCAACAGTTATGGCTTCAAGGACAAACAAGAGATGAATTGCTGCAAAAAAAGCTCAGCAACAGAAACAAGCTCAAAAATTTAAATGAGCAAGGAGATTTGAATATCCAAAAAGAAAAATAGATTTGGAAGAAGCAAAAGAGCTTTGAGTAGTTTGAGTATACAAAAATCCTAGATGATCAGAATATAATCGATTTATCAAAGGTAGAAAAATTTGTTGGGAGACAAGACTTAGAGTAGATCCAGATGGATATAGATATATTAGGACTCCTTCAGGATGATCTGAGATGGTACAAGTACCTATTTCAGGTTGGCTTAGGACAAAGATTAGGAAAAGTTTAAATACTAAATAGTCCTTTTTCACATAAAATATAAAAATGTCTCTTTCTGATAATGAGGAGACATTTTTTTGTAAAATAAATAATTATTTGAAATAGAAAATAAATTTTGTAATATGCTGATATTAATTTTTATTTATTAATTTACGTTTATGGCAGATAAAGTTACAGTGACATCGAGAAATTCTTATGGTTCTCGTGTAAAAAACAGTTTTGCTAAGATTTGATGAGGAATATTGTTGGTAATCTTATCTATAGTATGAATATTTAAAAATGAGCAAAACTTTATACAAACTAAGGTAGCTCTAAGTGAATGAGCAGAAATTGTAAAAGAGACTGTTTCTACAGAAATTAATCCAGAATTGGATCAAGCAGAAGTTCATTTGTATTGAGAGACAAATTCAAGTGCAGAGGCATTAAAAGATCCTGTATTTGGAGTAATAGTGGATGATTTGAAGTTGGCTAGAAATGTTCAGATGTATCAATGGACAGAAGATTCAAAAGAACATTGTACAGACAATGTTTGATGAAGTGAAACTTGTGAGACTACATATTCTTATAGCAAAGCTTGGGAAGATTATGCTGTAGATTCAAGCAATTTTTACGAGTTAGCATGACATGAAAATCCAACTTTTTGGGAGTATGAGTCACAAGATCGAGAGAAATCTCCAATTATGCTTTGAGTATATACTTTGGATAGCGTATTTGTAGATAGTTTAAATAGTTACAGAGCTGTCAATTTATCAGAGCAGGAAATTATTGTACCTGAAAAATATAAAGTTAGCGAGCCTGCAGAAACTAGTGAAAATACTGTAGAAGACAATAATAATAACTATCTTTATTGAGATTGAGAAAATGAAGCTACTAATAATTGAACTAAATTTCATGTTTATAGTGATCATATATATATATGAGACAGCGAATGAAATCCACAAGTTTGAGATTTGAAAATCACATTTTCAAGTGTAAAACCATGAACAATTAGCGTAGTATGACAACAAGTTGGTAATAGTTTGACAAGCTATACAGCATCAAATTGAAAATCTATAGCATTATTGGAAAATTGACAAGTAACTGCAGAAAGTATGTTTATCAATGCTCAAAAAGCAAACAAAGCTATGACTTGGATCATTAGATGTGTATTATTACTATTGATGTTTGCTTGATTCTCTATGATGTTTGAATTTATCACAACTCTTGCAAAAGTATTGCCATTTTTATCAAGAATTATTGGAGTTTGAACTGGTATCATAGCTTTTGCTTTGACTTTGATATTTGGTTTCTTGGCATTTAGTATATCTTGGTTAGCAGTTAGACCAGTAGTTTGAATTAGTTGCTTGGTTGTAGCTATAGCTGGAATAGTGCTGCTTGTTAGAGCAAGGAAAAATAAGAAAGCAGATAAATGAATTGGTTCAGCGCCAAAAGATGATAAAGATGTAGAAATTATTGAAGCATAAATAATGTATAATAAATAAAAAGCTCTGCAGTAATGCAGAGCTTTTTTATTTGATAGAAATTTATTATTTATTTGTATTTTAGGACAACTTCTCATAACTTTATCTCATCCAAAACTTGTCCTATCAATGTTTGGATTTCATTGATTGCAAAATCATATACATTATTGAAATTATTATCACTAAGTAATAATTCATTCAATTTGTCACTTGTTTCTCTGAGACCAGAAACAATTGTTTGCAAATCTCAAGTGTCCATTATCAGATCTCAATTGATTCACTTTTTCAAATCTGATAGGTGTTTTTTCATAGCGATAATATTTGAAACGACTCTATCAATAAATTCAGAATTTATATTCATCCTATCTACGATAGTCATATTATAAGATGAAACATTTTCTGTATTCATTTCCAATGCTGCCATTAGTGCATCGCAAGTAGAGTTGATTTTGTCGATTAGAGCATTTACTGTATCCACAGATTTTGATAAAGACATTGAATTTACATTGTTGTCCATTTTGTTCAGAAAAAATTTAAAATTAATTTAACAATATAATTATACCCCATAACAAAAATTTTCAAAAAAATTTTGAAATTTGTTTTTAAATAAATCTACCACATTTTATTACTTGGTAGAAAATATATTTACATTTTGTGTTTTATGCAAAAAATTGAGAACTTTTGGTTAGCAAAGATTGAATTTTTTTGAAAAAATAATAAAAGATGGTGTTTATTTTTTATGGCAAACCATGGGATATAAAATTTCATTAATAATTTGTTTTTTCTTTTTGTTTTTGCTGGTTATTGTTACTGTATACTATTTTTTCAATGCTATGCGTCTTTTATTTTCTACGACAAAAAAAGCACCATACATACCTAGTTTTAATAGGCAGTTGGAATTAATGAAACAGTTAAAATTAAAAAAAGATTCAACGATGGTAGATTTAGGTTGTTGAGATGGAAAGGCTTTGAGATTTTTTTCAAAAGAACATGGTATTAAATTGTTAGAATGATTTGATATAAATCCTTATGCTATATTTAAGTGAAAGATCTTGAATAAGCGTCAGTGAATTAAAAATGTGAATTTATATAAGAAAAATCTTTTTGATGTAGATTTGAAAAAATATGACTATATATATGTATATCTTTGGGAGAGTCAGATGGCTATAATGGAGGATTGGATTTGGGAAACAAAAAAAGGTGATACTATAATAATTTCAAATTCTTTTAAATTTAGAAAACATAAGCCATTTGAAGTTTACAAAAACGATAAATGAGTTGATACTATATTTTTGTATAAATAATTATGCTGCTTGTGGATAATCTGTTTCAGATTCCCATACTACTTGTGTGTGATGTAATTTTTGTGTATCATTTTCTATTTCTCTTTCTATTTTTTCTTCTTCTACTCAAAAGAATTTGTTTAAAAATCATTTGAGATAGGCTAATAAGTTTTCTTTGTTTTTTAGAGCATATCTTGTTTCTTGGTTTTCTAAAATTAACTTAGATTGATCATGGGTAATGTGTTTTTCTCCTACTATTTTTACAAAATCATCTCGAGTTTTATCTTTTATATCAAAATCATTGTAAAAATTATCTATATTAAAATGTAATTGTGCTTTTGAATTTCAATGATTGATCTTTTGTCATCCATGACCACTTGCATGTACGTATTTTACTTCCCAATATTTGTTATTTGTATTTTTCATCACAGCGTTAATTATATTCTTTATATTTTCTTGTGTATATTGTTTTAATTCTTCTTCTTGTTTTTGTAATTGTATTGTTTTTAAATCTTCTCCAACATTCACGCCAGTTCAGTTTGAATTTTGATTGTTTTGTGTATTTTCTTCGTTCATGAAAATCTATTAATTTGTAAATATATTATTGATTATAGTAATTTTTTTTAATTTGTCAAATTTTGCTTGATTTTTTTAGGGTTAAATTTATAATTGTAGTTAATCAAAAAGAAAAATAATAAACAAAACTATACATATATGAAGAAGATTGTCTTTTTACTGATTATCGGCTGGATGTCGGTATCAGCTGGTTATGCACAATTACCAGTCAAATTTTATGACGAAAATTGCGCTGTTAGCAAAAACATTTTGGAGACTCTTGAGTTCCAAAATGATTCTATCCGTACTCAGCTTTCAGCTGGGTTTTATGGCGGAGACCAGACTATCAGCTTGGGCTCTTCAACGATGCTTGAGTTGCGTTTCGAAGGAGATGGTCCTATAGACTTTTCTTACTCGGATGGGCAGTATGTGTTTATTGTAGATAGTGTGTATACATCTCCGTTCTTTTTCGAAGTACGGCCGATGACCCAGACAACCTATCAGCTTCGTAAGGTTAGAAATGCCTCTGGATTTGGCCATATTCAAGAAGGTCACGAATGCGTGACTGTGTATGTAGGCAATGGCAATATGGTGCAGACCAATTTCTTGCCGCCGGATTATTTATGTGAAAATGCTAGCCCAATTGATCTCAGAAACTATTTTACGTCAAATGTTTCTGGGACTGTTTCGTTTCAGGGAGATGGTGTCCATGGAGATATTTTCTATCCTCAAGAGGCTGGTGTAGGTAGTCACTACATAGTGGCAAGCCTTTCGTACAATAGTTCTACCTATTCTGTAGGTAGAAATATTAACATAAATGAGATGCCTCAGGTAACGCTGTGGCTTCCTAGTGAGGTTTTTGTCAATGAAAGTCCTTTTGTGCTTTCAGGCGGCAGACCCTCTGGAGGTTACTATTCTACTGATTTGGGCGATTATGGTATCGTCAATGGAAACACTTTTAATCCTCAGCGGGCTGGTGTAGGCTGGCATAATATTTATTACACCTATACCACTATTGCTGGGTGTCAAGATGTTGCTCAGGGCAGGATTTATGTCCGATCTGTTGGATTTGGAGTAGATGAGTATTTGGAAGAGACGGGAATTTCAGTATATCCGAATCCGACGACAGGTATGGTTAATTTCGGGATCCGTGTGAATGACTCGGAAAGCTATACTAGTGAACCTTGCTCCGTAGATGTATTTTCCGTGTATGGGGTGCTTGTCCTCCGAAATAATTCCTTGCAGGAAGGAGTTGATTTATCTTCACTTCCAGCAGGAATTTATATGTTGAGACTCTATAATGGCAAAGACCACTTTAGCAGAGCAGTAATCAAAAAATAATTTATTAAAAATGAAAAACCCGGGTAATGTGCTCGGGGTTTTTCTTTTATTCGTTCTACAAGTACGAAAAGTAATACTATAATAAAAAACATTAGTTCGTAATTAATAAAACTTTTTTAAAAAATCACTTGATTTTTGATTTGATTTTTTTATATTATGTTCACTCAATGACATTAGATTGTCATTTTAGTTTATTTGAAAATATAGATTATGCCTACAATTAATCAATTAATTAAGAAAGGAAGAGTTGCAAAAAAGAAAAAATCTAAAGCACCAGTTTTACAATTTTCTGTAAACAAACTAAAAAATAACAAGAAAGTTGACATTCCATCACCTTTCAAAAGATGAGTTTGTTTAAAAGTTTGAGTTATGGGACCAAAAAAACCAAATTCAGCTCAGAGAAAATTCGCAAAAGTTAGACTTTCAAATGGAGCAGAAGTATTGGCATATATACCTGGTCAATCTCACACATTACAAGAGCACAGTGTTGTACTTGTTAGATGAGGTAGGGTAAAAGATTTGCCATGAGTAAAGTATCATATCGTTAGATGAAAGTATGATGCAAATCCTGTACCAGAAAGAAAACAAGCTAGATCTTTGTATGGTGCAAAGAGACCAAAATAGTAAGGTTTGGAAATTAAAATAATTTATTTAAGTGTTTTTGATAAATATGGCTATAAAAACAAAGAAGATAGTATGAACTAGTTCTTCATCTGCTGAAAAGACAGAAAAGATCATAAACTATTTGATGAAGAATGGAAAAAAGTCTGTTGCTAAAAAAATTTATGCAGACATGCTAAAAGAAATTAAAGCAAATGGACACATGAATCCACAAGTTGTTGTAGAGACAGCTATAGACAATGCTTCACCTTCAGTGATGATTAAGTCAAAGAGATTATGATGATCTGTATATCAAGTTCCTGTAGAAGTAAAACAAAACAAGAGATTGTTCTACTCTATGAAATGGATTTTGGATGCAACTAGATCAAAAAAAGGAAAACCAATGTACAAAAGATTGGCTGAAGAAATTTTAGCTGCTTATTCTAATCAATGAGCTGCTGTAAAGAAGAAAGAAGAAACTCATAGAATGGCAGAAGCCAATAAAGCTTTTGCTTATATGGCTAAATATGTTAATTAATAATGTTTAATTGTTAATTAGTTTTAATTGTTAATCGTTTATTATTATGTGAGATACGAACGGAAGAAAAATAAAACACTTCTTGGTCGGATTAAATTGGAAGAAGAATAAGTCTGGTAAAAAATATAAAAAAGCTATTGAGCGATATATTTTGATATTAAAGAAAGAAGCTAAACAAGGAGAAACTGCTTGGGTAAAAGATGCAAAGCAAAAATCTTTGGCTAGATTGAAAAAATATGGAATTTCAATGGCTCAAGTAAAAGAAGCACTAGACAAGAAATGATTGAAAGATTTATCCTCTAAAATAGCAGCATAATGGCAAGATTGAGAACTATGGCAAAGAAAAAATTAAATAAGGCTCTTTGTAGAGTAGAAAAAGTTGTTGTTATGGATACTAGAAAGATGTTGGAACAACAGAAAAAATGGAAAGCAAAAGTTGTTAATAGTAAAAAATAATATTATAAGTTTTTATTAATTGATAAAAATTGTGATGTATTACAATAGATTGAAAAATATTTATGACAAGAATCAAAATATTATCTTGCCTGTAAAACCTGGTATGTTTTTGGAAATACATGAAATCGTTTGAGAATGAGATACAAAAAGGATTTGGAAATTCAAATGATTGGTTATAAAAGTAAAAAATCCAAATCAACCAGATGGTACATTTACTATTAGAGGTGAGGCAGCAAGGATGACTATTGAAAAGATTTATCCTTTGTCTTTCCCAAATTTTGATAAAGTAATCTTATTGGATGATTACAAAATAAGAAGATCAAAATTGTATTATATAAGAGAAAAAATCTGAAAAGATGCTAGATTTAAGAGTATTATAGAAAGTGAAAAGAGAGGTACAGATTTATTAGCTTTGGTAAAAAAAGATAAAAAAGCTCCAGTAGTTGAAGAAAAACCTGTTGTAGAAGAAAAGATTGAAGAGCCAAAAGCTGAGCCAGTAGCAGAACCTGCTGTTGAAACTCCAGCTGAGACACCAGCTCCTGAAACAACTGAAGCTGCTGTAGAATAATTTAAACAATAATTTTTAGTTTTTTGAAAACTTAAAGATGGAATTAAAGGTATCATTGCGTGATATAAAATGAAAGAAAGTTAACCAACTTAGGAGAGAAGGAAATATTCCTGCTACTATTTACGGTAGACACTTGGAAAAACCTATTTCTATTACATGTGCTAGAAATGAGTTTGTAAAGTTATTTAAGGAAGCTTGACATAGTACACCAGTTACATTGAAATGAGATTGAATAGAAGAAATGGTTTTGATTCATGATTATCAATTAGATCCTGTAACAGATACAGTTTTGCATGTAGACTTTTTAGGAATCAAGAAATGAGAAAAAGTTTCTGCTGAAGTAAGTATCGTAATGCAGTGAGAAGAGATGTCTCCTATAGTAAAACTTGGAGAATGAACAATCAATTTGGTAAAAGATTACTTAGCTATAGAAGCTTTGCCAAAAGATCTTCCAAAAGAAATTACAGTAGATGTTTCTGGAATTGACAGTATAGATACTACAATATTTGTAAAAGATTTGAATTTGCCAGCATGAGTTGTTGCAAAAGATGATCCAGAACAAGCTATAGTTACAGTAATGCAAGCTAAGGAAGAAGTTGTAGAGGAGGAATGAAATGATAATCCAGCATGAACAGCTTGAGCTGATGCTGAAGCTGCAGAACCAGAAGCTGAAAAAGCATCTGAGTAGTTTTATAAATAATATCGTTTAAAAATGCCAAGAATATGTGATTTTACAGGTAAATGAACAACATCTGGAAATAATAGATCTCACAGTATGAGAGCAACAAGGAGGACATTTAAACCAAATTTGGTTTACAAATGGGTCGTAATGGAAGATGGAAGAAAAGTAAGAGTTAGGATAGACTCAAAATTATACAAAAAAATGCGTTGATTTATCTAAAGAAATAATTATAAGTAGCTCACACGTATGTGTGAGTTGCTTACAGTGTTGTTTCCATAGAAATATGGGCCAATAGCTCAGTTGGTAGAGCAATGCCCTTTTAAGGCAGTGGTCGAGGGTTCGAATCCCTCTTGGCCCAATTTGAAATGAAATACCGTGAAAGTGGTATTTTTTTTGAAAATAAAATTTTTATTAGTATCGTCTGTGGAAATTGATATTTAATACAGGATGTCAGAAAAATATTGTAGATAATATATTTACTATATATATTGATAATATCATCAGACCGACTCAAATTAGTATGTATTTAATCCTTTTTAGTCAGGCTTTTCAGTCTCAATCAAATATTATTTTTATACATGCTAAAAGTAATACGACCAACACTACCATTGGCAGGTATTGGATAGCTCTTGCTAATATTTCTTTGGCCATAATCAATAATTCATTTCCTCATTCAAACTCGTATTCTGTAATTCCAGGTAAATTTAATCATGATACATAGTCATTATAAGGATCTTGAAATGTATCGGCAAAGGTTGTATTTATCATAAGCAATATATGGATCACAAATCTAATTATTTTTTTCATTTATTGTGTCGTTATTTAAATATTTATATTATAAAAAAACCTTGAAGTGATTTCAAGGCTTTTTCGTCTATTTCAAACAATTATTATTTATCGTTTTTGTAGAATTGTTTTAATAATATCTTTGTGATAGGTACGTTGATTAATAATGTCATTAATGTAGTAACTACCAACATAAATCAGAATCATTTAAACATATTTGTTCATAGTGACCATAATAATACTGCAATAAGTATTGTAGAAATGTTTCCATCTCTAATTGCTGGTCGACTTCTATCGTATGCTACGTCGATAGCAGATTGATTGCTTCTTCAGCTTTTGATTTCTTCTTTCATCCTTTCGTAAATCAAAATATTTGAATCCACGGCCATTCATATTGATAGAATTACAGCAGCTATTCATGATAGAGAAAGAGCATAATTTATCAATTTCATGATTCAAGCTAAGATAACGATGAATGATAATAATACACATAATGTGATAAATCATTTCTTTAGTCCGTATTTTAAAGCTATGTATACAAAGATAGCTAATGTTCAAATTAGAGCGGCTATCAATGCTCATTGTAATGCTTTTTCTCATAATGAAGGACTTACTTTATCTTCTTGCATCAAAATCAAACTAGCTGGCATTGCTCAGTTGTTTAGATTATCAACTAATTCTTTTGCTGTAGTAGCTGTAAATGATCCATCAATTTGAGCTGTTCATCCACATATTTTTGTTTGGATAACTGGACTTGTCATCAATTCTCATCATACAAAGATGGCCATTTGAGTTCCTACATTTTCTGATGTGATATCACAGAATACTTCTTTACCTTTGTCGTCGAAGTTGATAGCAACAACAGGTTCTCACATTTGTCATTGACTTACTGCTGCATATTTAAAGTATGCTCAGTTTAATATGTCTCAATTGCTAGTTTTTGCTGTAACTCGATCGATCCTGTCTTGTACAAAGACGAATTCTATATCATAAACTACTTTTGATTTTAGAGCTTCTTTAAACTCTTCTTCATTTACATTTTTTACGATAACTTCATTGTACAAATGTTCTCATTTAGCTTTTCACTCTTTGATGTATATTATATATGTCGTTCCTAATTGAGAAATTGTTTGGATTTCTCATATCTTTGTCTCATCAAAGTCTGATATGCTAGCTTTGATATCGTCGTTGCTAGCCCAATCATTTGCAAGTAGAGTAGCATATGTATTATCAAACTCATTTGAATCTTTGATAGCATCTTTTACTGCATTTATCTTTTTCTCATTTTCTTCATTGATTTGGCTTGTAGTTTCTTCATCAGCTCAGATACCAGCTGTCTCTGTTTGGATTCATACTATTTTTACATTTGATAATGCAGTGTCAGAATCTACAGCATCTCACAAGTTATAAATTAAATTTCAATTTTCAAATCAGTACTCTCAGGCTTTTTGGTTTGATTCTTTTACTATATTACTTTCATATTCATTTCACATTTCAGCAATTACATTTATGATGTCGTTTGCTGTAGCATTTTCGATAGAGACTTCTTGTTTATCGTTTATACGTACAAATGTAAATCCAGAATAATCTACTTGTTGAACTAATCAACTTTGATCTTGGTACGATTGGCTATAAAATAGTCATTGTGTGATAGGTGAAATTTCTCCTATATTTGTTTGCAATAATTCTGGGTGGTTTTGGATGATATTTGGCATATCTCCAGCTGAAACTCATGTCATATGTGTATAAATAATTCATTCACTTCATCTATTTGCAGCCAATTTATCCATTTTTCATTCTGCTGAGATGATATCATCTCTCAAAGTGATAGCCATATTTGATCTTTCAGCGATACTTGCAGCAGTAGGTTCTACAGTATTTGGTAATCTAAATTCTAATTCTACAGTTTTTCAGATGATTTCTTTTGCTTGATCCAAATCTGATACTCATCAGATCTCTACTACAATATAGTGCTTTCCATCCATAATCTCTGTATAAGCATTATAGTCACTAACTCACAAACTAGAAATCCTATTATCAATATTTTTCAAAACTATATTTTCGATAGTTTTTTTGATGGATTCTAGTTCTGCTCATTCGTATACTTCTTCGTATTTATCATATGAAATTTTGTAAACCAATTTTGTTCATCCGTTTACATCCAATCATTTTTTGAAATGCTGTAATCAATTTGTAGTCAAAATTGCATGTGTCTTTCATTTTTCTGCATTAAATGATCGTCATAAAAAGAAAACTAAAAGTAGACAAACTACGATAAGAATTCCGTAAATCAGTTTTTTATTCCACCTTGTTTCCATTTTTCAATAAAAATAAAAAAAATAAAAAATGTACAGAGAAATGTGTATATTTTTGTGAAAAAAAAGCAAGAGAAAAGTGATGAATAATAGGTATTCTATTATTTATTATTTTATGAGGGATGTTTTTGTATACTTAATTACAAATATGTTAGATATTCGCTCTTTATTTGGTATGTTCTTGGTCAATAATTTGAAGTAACGACAAGATCTCCCATGTCGTCAAAACTATTTGTATCTTCATTAAAAAGATAATAATGATGAGTACTTGCAACCATATTACACATTATTATTTTTCAGTTTTTTTCATAATATCTTGCTCAGCCACGTGATTCTTTTAAATTATGGTTGTTATCAAAACTATAGCAAAGGTTTTTATTACTACCTAATTTATGTAAAATATTTTTAAATAGTTCTAGATTATTTTTAATATTTTCTGTATCGTATGTTGAATTAAATTTATCATTTCAAGAGTATCGTGTTGTTCCATTATCAAATTTAACAAGGACTCATTCTAAATTAGTATCATTATATCGACGTCACATTATTTTATTACTATCAGAGCTATTTTGATAATCAAAAATTCTACCACTCCAATAAAATCTTAAGCCATTACAATGTACACAACTATGGTCTGGAAATTTGTCTTGGTCTACAAGCTGAGATATGTCGTCAATAGTATATACTGTCGTTCAGTGATCTACTGTATAATTTTCTTTTATCCATCAGGCTGGGGCTCTTTCAGTATGATTTCTTACTGGAGTGTCTACTTCTATTTCTTCAATAGGATTGACATCAAGTGGTTCTACTCATATGTACGTTTTTAGAGCTGAGAAAGTATTTTTTCATAATTTTCAATCTTCTACTAATGGCCTATTTAAGGAAAGTGCAGCGTTCATATTTTGTTGTAATTCTAATATTTTTTGACTTCAAGTATTGTTTACTGCTTCTCAGCTATTTGTTAAGGCTGTAATAACCTCATTAATCCTTTCTGTATATTGTGCCTTATCATTAGCTTCATATCAATCAAGTTTTCCTTTGGCATCATCTATTGCAGCGACAATATCTTCTTTCGTTACTCTGTTAAATAATTTTAAATTTGAATCAAAATTTTCTGTTGTGAATTCAGTAATTGCTTGAGCTTCTGGTTGTGCTGGAGCAGTTAGCTTATCCTCAACGTGATTTACTATGTCATCAAACCAATTTTGTTTCTTGCTATTAATTGCTGCTTGTCGCTCATTATTTGTAAAGGCAGTTCATTCTGGTGCATCTATTTGTATACCTAAATTTTCTATAAAATCATTTACTGTAGCTGTAACAGTGTTTCCATCATCTTTTGTTAATTCCAGTGTATAAGTATTGTCTTCTCATTTAATCTTTTTAATTTTATCTTTATTGTATTTATTCTCCATTGTAATTGTTCAAAATTTTTCATTATTGGTTGTTATCCTTGCAGCATTTTTTTCAGCAAATTTTGCTTTAAATTGATCGGCTGTATATGCATGTGCTCATGAACATTTTTCCTGTATATAAGCTTCTGTTGGTGCTGTACTACCATCCCAAGTTGGATTATTCTTAATATAATCTGCAAAAATTTCTACACCTGTAAATATTTTGTTATCTAGTTCCCGCAGTCATATTTCTCCGTTTTTGTTATATTTCTCTTCAATCCAATCCTTGATGTCGTTGATAACGCTTCTATCTCTCCAGCTTGTACCTTCTGCCATATTCTCTCTTGGTACTATTGGAAGCATGGATAAATATGTATCTAGTACAGTATTTTTGTTGTTATCATCTTCTATAAATTGTTTAATATCCCTTCTTTCTGAGTTGGTTATGTTGTCTCTTAATCGGTTTGTTGCTTGTAATTTTACCAATCTACTGAATGTATCAAAGCTAGCGGCTCATGTTGCAGTATTAGATGTTGGAGCTTCAAAAAGTATGCTGAGAGTATTTAATTGTTTGGATATTCCAGGATCATTTGCATATTGTTCTTTTAGTCTGTTTATTTCACTATTGATTGCATTTCTCTGTGTTTCAGGAATCTTATTAAATTTGTCCAAAACATTGGCTGAGAGAATTTGATTGAAATTAATACTATCATTAAGGTTCGTAGTGTCAGATAATTCGTTAATTTCTTTTATAACATTTTTTAATGCTTGATCCATTTGGCTATTTTCTGCTTCTGCATTACGAGTTAGATCTTGATATTCTTGACTTTGTCATTCTACGGCCATTTTTTATTGTTTATGTAATAAAATTATATTTCTTCTAGCATCTTATCTAATTCTGCTAGATCTTGTTCGTCTTTAGCTTTACTTTCTTCTTCCATTTGTTTTAATTTTTGTAAAGCAGACAAAGATATTTCTAACTTTTTCTTTGATAATTCATCTTTTGTGGTATGTATAGCTCATTCTACTGCTTGAGTGATTACATCCAATAAATTATCATCTAAATGTCATTGCTCAACGAGAATTTTTAGTCATTTAGCTAGATTCCAGATAGGTTCTAGTTGAGTAAGGATTTTTAGTAAATATTCTTTTTTGTCCATTTTTGTTTATTATTGGTAAATTTTTTTTATTCGTTTTTCTTTAATGTATCATTTAAACATTTTAATAATTTATTTTTTTCGTCATTGCTTAGCGATATGTAGTTTTTTGTTCCATTATCAAATGGTTGAATACCTTCTAGTTTATTACCGTTTAAATATAAACATTTATCTTCTTTAATGTCGAATGTTCATCTGTAATCTTGATTAGAAGAAAGATAATTATATAAATTTAATATTTTAAAATTCTCTTTTAAGCATTCGGCGTAGGTATTAATTCAAGAAATAGGACAAATCCATCATTCTGTTAGAGTTGTTAATTGGATGGGAGTTTTTACCCCATATGATTCCATATAATATTGGTTGTTGTCAAATTTAATTGAATATAATTCGTGATCTGTTATTCAATATTGGTCTCTTATTGCATTATCGAAAATTCAATTTAATTTTGCGTTGAATTGATCACAATTTGTTGGATATTCGCTATGCCACTGTTCTTCTCAATTTCATGAAAAATCCGATAGAGTTTGTATAAAACAACGGTCATCTGATGATATATATATGATTTGCTCATTGTTTTTGTAATAAGCTCATGCTTTTCCTTCCCTTGTATATATGTTGGTATCCATATTAAGTCCAAGTGATTTTTTGAGATTGTATTCTTCTGCAGTGCTTTCAAATTGTTTTGGCTTTAAATTAGAAGAAACTCGTTTATCTACATTTTGTTGCTGTTCTACGAGTTCTTTAACTTTGTTAAATGTGTTTATTCCAAATTTTCAGTCTATATCATTTCAGTTGAATCCAATTTTAGTTTGTAGTTGTGTGACTGCATCAAATGCGGTGTTGTCATTTTTATTTTCTCGACTTTTTGTTAGTCAGGTGTGTATTAATTGTATGATTTCTGGTATGTTCTTATCTGCCCTAATGTTTGATTTAAGATCATTAAATAAATTAATAATATCTTCTTGTTTTGGTTCCGCATTTTGGTTGCGGAATACATTTCTCCTTTGAATATTATCGGCAGTTAAACTTAGATTACTAATATTAGTTATTAATTCATTTCTACTTCTTAATTGAACAAAGTCTGTAAGTTGATTTAATCGGGCTTTTTTTATTTCATCTTTATTTATAGTACACTTTAATTCATTTTCGTTTGCAAATTCTGTGTTTCATGGATCTTTTTGTCGTTGTGCTTTTCATAGGCCTTCTAATCACAATAAACTTACTATGTTTTCTGCTCATATGATTGTTTCCTGTTGATTATCTCATTCTCATGTTTTATATTGAAGTTGTAAATCATTATTTATAGATATATTATTTAATTTATCATCTCATAGTACATCAAATATAGGAAAGTTTTTTAGTTCAGTTTCGTTTTTGTTGATTCTTTCAGTATTTCTTACGTTAAATGCATTTACAAAAGTATTAATATTTGCTTCAAGATTTTGTTCTCCTCTTCGTGTTTTACAAAAGCTTTTTATTTGTTCATTGTTCACATCAAGCGCATCTCAATTCCAGTCGATTTTTATTAGTTTTTTACATAAATCTTTTAATGAAAATTTTGTGAATGGATTGTTAAAGAAATTTTTAACATCTTGACTTTCTATTAACTTATCGTATTCGGTCTGCAAATGTATAAATAGTCAGTCTGCGTTGCTCATTGAAAAGATTTTTTCTCATAAATTGTCCAACTTTCTATCGCTTTCATATCTACTATCTCTTCTTGTATCGATACCTAAATATTCAGCAATTTTTACTAAAGTATTTCATGATACCCTTTCTCAATTAATAATACCTTTTATTGCTGTAAGGACATTTCATAATTCTTTGTTTTGAGCCACTAAATTTACGTATTCAACTTTATTTATTCTTTCCATGAATGCTGTTTTTTCAGTATTATCCAAGAACTCGTCCACATCAATTTTGTTTGTTATATTGTGATCTTGACTTCATTCAGTATTAAATACGTTGCAAATATTATTGATGTAATTATAGACATCATTGAGTGGCGTGTGTGGCGTATTATATCCTCTTATACTTTCAATTTTTGTTTTTAATGAATTTGCATCATCTGGGCTTAATCAATTTTGTAAATTTTCCAAAAAAGTGGCATCTAGCTGATTATTAAGCATTTCAGCACTTGTGTTGCTATCTATTGAGTTTATTAAAGTGTTAGCGTCTTTTATAGTCCTACTTTGGTCTGGAGTTGCTTGAAGGTTTCTGGTTTCACTTCTTTCTTGAGTTTGTTGTGACGATTCTGTATAATCGTTTCTGTTATCTGGATTCATTCAGTCTGGTCCTGGCATTTTAATAATGATAAATAATAAAAATTATATTTCTTCTAGCATCTTGTCTAATTCTGCTAGATCTTGTTCATCTTTTGCTTTGCTTTCTTCTTCCATTTGTTTCAATCTTTGCAAAGCGTCCAATCACTTTTGCAATTTTTGCTTTGCTAATTCATCTTTTGTAGTGTGTACAGCTCATTCTACTGCTTGAGCGATTATATCCAATAAATTATCATCTAAATGTCATTGCTCAACGAGAATTTTTAATCATTTAGCTAAATTCCAAATAGGTTCTAGTTGAGTAAGGATTTTTAGTAAATATTCTTTTTTGTCCATTTTTGTTTGTTAAAAATAAATTTCCATAGGACAATTATATTCGTAGATCGCTATTTTTGCAAAAAATTTGGAAAATATCATTACATTTATCTACCGTTTTTACCTTTTTGTGATATGGTATGTTGCGTTGCTAAAAATACTCTTGCAATATTCAAATATATTGTTATAACAAAAGATAGCACGTAAGTGATTTTGGTGACACAGTTACCAAAAATTTTATTTCATAAGATTTTATAAACATGTTGAAACCTATTGAAGATCATGTATTAGTAGAGCCAATTGAACAAGAAAGCACTACTAAATCTGGAATCATCTTACCAGATTCAAAAGAAAAGCCAAATAAATGAAAAGTAATTGCTGTATGACAATGACTTATTTTGGAAAATGGACAAAGATCATCTATGGATGTAAAGGAAGGTGATATTGTTTATTTTTCTACATATTCTCCTGATGAAGTAGAATTTGAATGAAAAAAATACTTAATTATCAAACATAATTCTATTTTAGCTAAAGAATAAGTTTTTTTAATTGTCCCCCTTTATTGAAAGGGGGTGGCCGAAGGCCGGGGGATTTTTAAAAATCCTCAGTCTTCCCACGGAATATTCCGTGGTCAGCCAGCTCCTTTATTAAAGGAGCACAATGAATTTTATTTCATAAAAATTTTAATCATGTCAAAAACAATACATTATAGTGATGATGCACGTAAATTGATGTTCCAAGGAATGGAAATGGTTGCAGATGCTGTAAAGGTTACTATGTGACCAAAAGGAAGAAATGTAATATTGGAAAAAAGTTTTTGAGCTCCTACAGTGACAAATGATGGAGTTACAGTAGCAAAAGAAATAGATTTAGAAGACAAGATGAATAATGTCTGAGCTAGTATGATCAAAGAAGCTGCAGAAAAGACAAATAAAGAAGCAGGAGATGGTACAACTACTACAGTAGTTTTGGCTCATGCTATGTCAAAGGAATGACTTAGATTTATTAGATCTGGAGTAAATCCTTTTGCTCTCGGTAGAGGTTTACACAAGACTATTGATAAAGTTGTTGCAGATTTACAAGCACAAGCAAAACCAATCAAAAACAAAGAAGAAATTAAGCAAGTTGCTACAATTTCTGCTCAAGATGAGGAAGTTTGAAGTTTGATTGCTGATGTAATGGAGGAAATTTGAAATGATGGAACTATCACAGTAGAAGAATGAAATTCAATCTGACTTACAAAAGAAGTCAAAACATGAATGCAATTTGATCAATGATATACTTCTCCATATTTTGTTACAGACACTCAGAGGATGGAGGCTGTAGTAGACAAACCTTATATTTTGTTGACTGACCAAAAAATTAATTCAATGAAAGATATCATGAATATATTGGAATCAGTAGCAGCTACATGAAAGAAAGATATCGTAATTATAGCTGATGATGTAGAATGAGAAGCTTTGGCTTCATTAGTTTTAAACAAGATGAGATGAGTATTAAATGTCGTAGCAATCAAAGCTCCAGGATTTGGAGATAGAAAAAAAGAAATGTTGTTGGATATCTCAGCTGTGACATGAGCTACTTTGATTACTCCAGAATTGGGATATAAGCTTGAAGAAGTTGATATTGCATTCCTTTGAAAAGCTGAAAAAGTAATTTGTTCAAAGGATAATACAATAATTGTTGACGGAAAATGAAGTCCAGATGCTATCAATGATAGAGCAGATTTAATTAGGTCTCAGATTGAAACGACTAAATCAGATTATGATAAAGAAAAATTAACTGAAAGATTAGCAAAATTAGTATGATGAGTAGCTGTAATCAAAGTATGAGCTGCTACAGAGATGGAGATGAAAAACAAGAAATACAAGATAGAGGATGCTCTAAATGCTACTAGAGCTGCTATAGAAGAATGAATCGTAGCTTGAGGATGAACAGCGCTTTTGAAGATTTCAAAATCATTGGAAAATTTTGAATTGGAAGATGAAGATGAAAATATTGCTGTAGATATAGTTAGAGATGCTATCCAATATCCTGTAATTCAAATTTCAAACAATGCTGGATACAAAGGAGATCGAGTAGTAGAACAAGTAAAGGCAGACAAAAATTTGAATACAGGATTTGATGCAAGTACAGGAGATTTCAAAGATTTAGTAAAAGCTTGAATTATTGATCCTGCAAAAGTTATTAGAGTTGCTTTGGAAAATGCTGTAAGTACTGCTGCAATGTTTTTGACTACTGATGCTGTAATTGTGGATAATCCAAAACCAGAGTGTAATTGCAATCACTGAGCATGAGCAGATATGTGATGAATGTGAATGTATTAAAATAATTAATAATTATAAATTAAGAATTAATAATTTAAGAAATAAAAAATTAGTAGGTGAACGATTTGCCTACTAATTTTTTGTTATTTATTGTTTTTAATGATTTTCTGACAAATATTCTTCATTATTTTTTTCAATTGGATTTTCTTCTTTATTGTCATTTTCAACTGGAGCATTTGTTTGTGCTGATTGAGCTTGTTTTTGTGCTTCTTGTTCATTTTTTAGTCTTTCTTCTCTCTTTTTCAAAGGAGCATCGAAATCAAGTCAAGTTTTATCTTCTACTTTTTTTTCAATTTTGTCCAATACTCCACTAACACCTGACATTACACTGTCAAAACTAAATTTTTTCTTTTCTTCTTCTTGTTTTTTTTGTTCTTCTTGTGCTACTACATCTTGTTCTAGAGTTGTATCTTTGGTTTCAGTTGCTGTGCTTACTGGTGCGTTAGATTTTGCTGGTTCTCATGTTTCTGGATCTGGTAATCAAGCTATTTTAGCAATACCTTTTACCAACTTTTTTAAAAATACTCCAGATTCTTTTTGTGAGTTATCCTTTTTTTCTGTTGTGTTGTTTTGATCAACTAAATCATAAGGATTTTTGTTTTCTTCAGCCATTTTTATTTTGGTATATATGTAAATACGTAATTAATTTTAATTAAAATTTTTTAAAATGCAAATTTTTAAAGACTTTTTTCAAATGTGAAAATGCGAACAGGGTATTACCTTATTCGCATTTTTTTGGGTTTGGCTTTTTAGAACCAGTTAATTAGCCCGAATCCGTCCTTTTTGTGCTGCATGAAATCAACCATTTGATGGGCGATGATTTCATACGTACGTGGGCAACTTGTCTTGTATTCTTCCCATTTGGCGACGGAGAGTTCTCCGAGATTTTGGATCCTGCCGAAATAGATGTTTTCTTTTGTGACTGGTTCACCCTTTTTGGTCCTGTTGTTCCAGGCCATGTTTCTCCCGCAATTTTTGATGGTTTGGGTAAGCTTAAGTTTCTGCCGCCATAACTCTCCGATTTCTTCGTCGATTTTCCTGGCTTGTTCTTTTGAGAACAGCCGCATCCAAATGGATGGTGATTTCTGTTTGAGAGGAAGTGAATCGATTTCATCGCGGCGGTCGTACAGTTCGGCGGTTGCTTGAAAGAAAGGTACGATGTTGTTGTACACGTTGCCGAGATTGGTCTGCTCGATGAGATCTACGATCTCTGAGCACTTTTTTTTTAATTCTTCAGCTTTCATAGTTTGTTAGTTTTGTGTTGTTTGTGTAAGTTGTATATTTTTTATATAAAATGTCAAGTATACTTAAAAATATTTTGTATCATTTTTTGTTTTTATTTGTATAAGTGCCTTGTTTTTAATTAGTAAACATTATATGGAAAAATTATTGTATCAATGAAATTGAGATAGAATAGATTCTTGGTTGGTTTCGCAGTTTGATTATTCAAGAAATTTTTTTCAGCATATTTTGACTAGATGATGAATTTGTGTAAACTGAAAACAAATAAAAAAATCTTATAGGTTAAAAAATAATGATATCGTAGAAATCGATGATCTTTCTAGGTACTTGTCTCCAATAATTTTGGATGAAACTCCAGATATTGATATTCCAGTTGTGTTGGAAAAGGAAGATTATCTTGTGATAAATAAGCCTAAATGAGTATTGTCGCATCCAAATAGTGTCTGGGATGTGAGTCAGCCATCAGTAGTTGGATTTTTGTATCATAAATACAAAGATTTACCAACTGTGTGAAATTTTATTAGAGCGTGACTTGTTCATAGGTTGGACAAAGATACTGATGGACTTATGATTATAGCAAAAACTGAAAAATGATTAGCATATTTCAAAGAGTTATTTCAGCAAAAAAGTGGATTAGTAGCTGAATGTGAAGATATTGAGTCAGTAGAAAAAGAGATAAAATTTAGAAAATTTTATAGAGCAAAAAGTGAAATTACAGCACTTGGAGATGCTTTTTTGGAAAAAATAAAAGATAATTTGCCGTATTATATCAGAGAAAATGTAGTCCCAAAAGTACCGAATTGCATTGTGAAAATGTGAGTAACAAAAATACTTGATTTCAAAGTAGATTGAGAATTTGTGAATCTAAATTTAGAGATTTTGACTGGTCGTACTCATCAAATCCGTTATCATCTATCAAATCACGGATTGCCTATTGTTTGAGATTATTTGTATGGAAATGAGAGTGATGAGTTGATGCAGCTGACAGCATATAAATTGGAATTTATTGATGTAGATGCTGAGAATATAAGCCTTATTATTTAGTATTTTTTTATAAAAAACGATACCGACACTAAAATAGTGTCGGTATGCGCGTATACATTTACTTTATGAAAGCGAATGCTTCTGGGTTGTATTCGTGGGTCAGATACCTGTTGTGTGCCTTCTGTGTGAAACGTTTAGTGTCTACGCAGAAAGGTTGCTCAGTGGTGTTGATTACACTAGACACGCTTGGGAGGTTACAAATAATGCCTCCATCTGTCATTTCGGCATAAACTCTGAAAAGAGTTGGTAGCTTAATACCCATGTCTTTCAGAATCTTCGAATCTTCATTATAGATTCCGGTGAAACTGTAATTTTCGCTTAATCCGTATTTTTTAGGATTTAGTATGAAATCTGGTAAACAGGTGGGGTCAAATAGTACAGATTTGCCAAAATCTTTTGCAAACATAGTTGTAATCTTGTGTATTGTTTCAAGATTGTAGATCTCATTTGGCAAGGAAACTTGTCCTATGAGATAATGAATGCCAAGATCCCAGCAATATTGGACCAATGGACCGACACCGCATGTTAGGACCGACATTAATGCGTGAATGTGGCCTGGCAAACAGAAAGCTCGCCCCAGTTCGATGGTTTGCGGCAAGATGTTTATTAACTTGTCGGAGTATTCGAAATATTGTGACGTGTACAGATTATATTTGCCGTCTACAAGTGCGTCTCTACAGATTCTAAATCGGTAGGCAGCAACAATTTCGCCATCCATGATACTTACCAAGTACTGATATTCCTCGTCGTACTTGTCTCCTATGGATTCAACATTGAAGGCTTTGGATAGCCTTTTTTGGAGCCTTGTAAACAGCTCCTCATCCTCCATTGTGACAAGGAATACACTGATGGAGTCGTTGTAATCTGCTACTTTTTTCATTGTATTTATTTTTTGTTTAATTCTTTGTTTGTTGTTTTTTCTTTTTTTCAATATATTTATACTTAAACAAGTGTATTTGTCAAGTAAAATGTGAATTGAAAATCATTCGGCAATATTTATAAGTGCTTTGTTTATTTTTTATAAGTGTAGTTTGGATTACAAAATTTTTGGATGTAAAGTAAATAAATATTATCTGAATAAATGGTTGAATTATTTTTCAAATCATGACAGTATTCCCAATAGCTGTATAATTGCTACATGTGTCGTGACAGATAGAGCAAAAGATAAATTTTTGAAAGAGACACAAATTCAACTAGCTGAATGAAAACATGTTTATCTCACATGATGTGCTGTTTTTGATGAATGAAAAAAGATGGATGAAGAAAAATTTTATTCAATTTATCCACAATTGGCTGAATATAGTGATCAAATTACTTTGCTTTCTGAAGAGCCTGATAGAGTTGATACTCGTGAAACCAAGACACACAAGTTCAAAGAAAATGCAAATATTTATACCAAAAGTTTTATTGTAATCCAAAATGGATGTGATAGTCATTGTTCATTTTGTTTGACTGTGAGCAAAAGATGACCATCTCAATCTATACCAGCAGATGAAATCATTGAACAGATAGATGACTTTGTGGATGTATGAGGCAAAGAGATTGTGATTACATGAGTAAATTTAGCTGCTCGAGGTTGTTCAAGTACGAAAAAACCAGAAGAATCTCAATTTTCAGAGCTTTTGCAATATATATTAGATGAGACAAAGATTGAGAGAATCAGAATTTCGAGTCTTTGACCTGAATTTTTGGATGAAAAGTTTTTTGAGATAGTGAAAAATCCGAGATTTTTGCCCCATTTTCACTTTTCAATCCAAAGCTTTTCAGATAATGTGCTCAAAGCTATGAATAGGAATTATGATTCACAAAGATTGGACTATGTTTTGACTAAAATTAGAAATTTAGATAGACCAGATAAAGATCAAATTTCAATTTGAGCGGATATTATCGTATGATTTGCATGAGAAACAGATGAAGATTTCCAGCAAACAGTAGAATGAGTGAAAAAATATAAAATAACAAAGCTTCATGCATTTCCATTTTCATCTCATGACAAATGAGAATCCATCCCTGCACATTTATTCAAAAATCAAGTACCATTTCATATCAAAAAGCAGAGAGAAAGAGAGTTGATTTCAGTATGAAATGAAATTAGAGAAAAATTTATAGCAGAAAATAAGTGATTACCACAAAAAGTTTTGGTAGAAGAAAAGAAAAATTGAAAATGGAGGTGATGGACATGAAATTATATCCAAGCAGAATTGGATTGAGAGTATAAAAGGGGAGAAATTGTGGATTATATTATTTAAATTTTAATACTATTTCATCTTTTGTGACATTTAATCTTGTCAGTTTGATTCAGGCTTGTTCAAACATTTTTTTTGCTGCTACATTTCCTGGAGTTCAATCGTACTTATCTGATAAATATATAATTTCTTTGATTCCAGATTGGATTATCACTTTGGCACATTCATTACAAGGGAATAGTGCAACATATATTTTTCAATCTTTTAAATTTCTTCATCCACTATTTAAAACAGCGTTTACTTCTGCATGAACTACGTAAGGATATTTTGTGTCCAAAAAGTCTCATTCTCTATCTCGTGGTAGGTCTTCATCATTACAACCACATGGAAATCAATTGTATCAAATTCAAACGATATGATTGTCTTGGTTTACTATACATGCTCATACTTGCGTGTTTGGATCCTTACTTCTTTGTGCTGAAAGTACAGCGATTCACATGAAATATTCATCTCGAGAAATGTAGTTTTGTCTTTTTGGCATTTGATAATTTATAAAGATAAATTAATTTTTATTTATTGAATAATTTGAAAAAATCAAGAATTATTTGCTTTATGTTTTTGTTTTTGTAATATTATATTATTATTTTTACTGAAAATTGGAATTATGATATTAAATGGAAAAGAAATAGCTGCTAAAATAAAGATGGAATTGACTGAAAAAGTCAAAAAAGTTTTTCCAGATAAAAAAAATTATGTTTGAATAATTTATTTGGGAGACAATCCATCTTCAGCAACTTATGTGAGGATGAAAAAGAAATTTGGAGAAGAAATTGGTTTGAAAACTGAAATTTTTGGTCAAGAAAAAAAATATGATAAAATAGAAAATGTAGTAGAATTAATTCACAATTTGAATGATGATAAAAATTGTTTAGGATTTATAATTCAACTTCCACTACCAGATCATATGCAAGAGCACAAAGCGGAGCTTCTTTCATTGGTTGCTCCAGACAAAGATATCGATTGATTATGATGAGTCTTGACTTGATTATCTTCAATTTGATTAATTGATTTTATACCAGCTACTGCAAGAGCTGTGGTAACACTTTTGAAAGAATATAATTTATATGATTTGAAATGAAAAATAGTCACAGTAATATGACAAAGTAATATTTCTGGAAAACCATTGGTAGATGAATTTATCAAACAACAAGCTACGGTTTATTCTTGTAATGAATTTACTCCAATGGATGAATTAAAATCATTGTGTAAAAAATCTGATTATATTGTTTCTTGTACTTGAGCAATTCATTTGATAAACAAAGATTTTGTTCGTGATGACAAGAGCCAAATATTGGTAGATGTTTGATATGGATACAAAGATTGAAAGGCAGTATGAGATATAGATTTTGAGAGTGTAAAAGATTTTGTAAAAGATATCACACCAGTTCCTGGCGGAGTTTGACCACTAACTGTAGCTAGCATTTTTTCAAATTTATTCACAATAGAGGAAGGACTAAGAAAGTAGTTCATAATAAAAAAAACGAGCGCCACACGTAGTGCGACGCTTGTTTTGATAGATTGAGAGGTTTAGCTGAAGAACTCTTCGGCGTCCTGATCTGTGATCGGAGTGTCCATAGGCTTCGTCATGAGCTTCATGAGCTTTTTATTGGGCTCAATATCACCCATGAGGATTGCCAAGACATCTTGGTCGAAGTCTTCAGTGTTATAAATGTTAGGGAAAATCCGGTTTTTTTGATTTTTGACTTGGTTCACTGCTATGGCGAACAGATCTTGATTCTCTGTCACCAATTCTGGTACATGTTTGCAGAGCCAGGCTGCTGTGCTGAAGTTACCTGTGTAAATCGCGTTTACCAGTGCGCGGACTCTTGAGTACAGGTCGCGCATGGCTGAGATTTTGAACTTGCCTAGCAGTTTGCCGTTTTTTACGTAGCGTAATGCTACTAGAGCAACAATTGGCTTTGTTTTTGTGGCGATGAATCTCGTGCCTGTGAGTGACTCATAGCGAAGGTCTGTGATTCCATTTCCATTGTAAGTTAATACTTGGTTACCATTTTGGGAAATTTCCCACGAGAAGCCGTTTTCAACGGCGTTGATTGTTAAGTTGTTCATGGTAGTTGTTTTTAGTTTGGTTTAGTTTTGTTTAGTTTACACTCTCGTGTACATATATAATACATATTTTATAAGGAATGTCAATAGAAAATACAAAATGAATTTGTTGACTTATATTATAAAAAATATATAAACATCTTTGATATGATGATAATAAATGTAGAACCCTAAAATTTATATAATATGCAGAATATTGAAAACTTTACAGAATCACAAAAAAGAGAGAGACTGTCAAAATTACTCGGTGAAGATAGCGTAGCACTTAGCTATGGTGGCCCAGATCTTCCAGATGGACATATTGGCTCCACTACTATAGTTGGACGCATCATTTCAGTTGGAGTTGCACAATTTATCTTCGAATTTGAGAATGGTGAAACAGCTCCATTGACAATCTCTGACGTGCTCGCAATTTGAGGTGTATTTCCCATAAAAGGCCGGCTTCCAGCTGGTCTTTTTCTGTTAAAAATTATTCGTACAAAATTTCTCGTCCAGAAATGTCTTTGTTTGTCAAAATATATACTTTTGGTAAGTTGCAATTAGCACTTTTTAACTCATTTCCGTTTTCTTTTACAATATCTACTATTTCTAATTCTCCAAATCAATCTGCTGATAAATATTTTAATTTCATTCATCTTTCTATCACTTCTTTTGGTGTGAAATCAAAATATTTTTTTCCATTCTTTTCGATAAATTTTTCTCCAAAAATTCAGAAATAGTTTCTACAAAATGTTGGTCCAGGACTTGCTAAATTTGTACTTGTAACGATATCTCATTTACTGTTTGTCATTTCGACCGAAGGGAGAAATCCAGTATCTGAATTATGGATTTCTCAGTTGCTTCACTCCTTCGAAATGACGTTTTCTCGTCACTCTACTTCTCACTCTGGATAATCTTTGAGTTGATTAAACAAGAATCCATCCCAATATGGTCTGTGTGGGATTTTTTCTACTAATCATTTAATTTCTGGATCTATTTCTTTTCATTCTACTATACAATCTCTGACGTGCTTGTATGCTTTTACCATAGCTCATACATAGAATTCTGATTTACTTCTTCACTCTATCTTCATAGCATCTACATATGGTATAATCTCTGCTAATCTATCGATTGTACAAAGGTCTTTTGAAGACAAAATATGTGTTCAGTTTTCATCTCATTCCATCTGGAATAATTTTCATGGTCTTTTTTCTTCTTCCAATCGTACTTTGTACTTAAATCTACAATTGTGTGAACATTCTCATTTGTTTGCCTGCCTTCAATTCATATAATCACCAAGTAAACATCTACCAGAATAACTCATACACATAGCTCAATGGATGAATACTTCCAATTCCATATCTGGTACTTTTTCTTTGATTTCTTTGATTTCATTTATGTGTAATTCTCTTGCAAGGACTATCCTTTTTACTCCTAAGTCTCTCCAAAATTTGATTGATTCATAGTTTAGAGTTGATGTCTGTGTACTCAAATGCATATGAACATTCGGAAAATATTTTCTCAAAACATTGTAAGTACCAGGATCTGAAAATATTATAGCATCAGGATTTGTATCTGCAATTTGTTCTGTCACAGATTCAAAGACTTTTATATCAGAATTTCTAGGAAAAATATTCATGGTCAAAAGTGCTCTAGATCAATTTTGGTGGATTGCATTGATAGTTTTTTTTAATACATCAAAATCTTTTACCTTATTTTGTCTCATCCTAAGAGATGTAAAAGGTACTCAAATATACACATCTTCAGCTCAATATTTACTGGCGATGACTGCTTTTTCATAAGATCATCCTGGTGCAACTATTACAGGTTTATTCATTTGCAAAATTTTTAATTACAATAAAAACATCTGATTTTATTATAATTTTCTGACTTGAATTCTCAACAATAATTTTGGTTAATTATTTGGTTATCTTTTTTATTCTTGAAATTGTTTGATAAATTTATTTGGTATTCTGAAACATATTATATGGAGAATTCACATAATTGTACCACAAATAATTGTAATATGTAATCATAATTTCATTAATGAAATGTTTTCATTGTATCATCAAATAATTCAGATTATAGTTCAAGTTGCGAATATTCACCATATGAGAAAATAAATAATTGTACCAATGATTTTCCATGTTTTTTTAGTTTTTTTGTCCATTTTGGAGTTTTGTATGTAGATAAATTTTTACTTTTTCTGAGAACATTTTTTGTATATTGTATTTCTAATTTAAATCAATAAAATGTCAGAGTTTATTTATTGAACAATGTATAAAATGAAAAATACTTGAAAAACAATCGTGTATTCTATTCTTTCTGGCTTAATGTTTTGAGGAATTATTTGATTCATTTGGGTTCGCAACTCATGAATATGTTTACCAACTCCATTACCAGCACAAGAATTATCAGAATGATTGAGATGAGTTTATGGAATAGATAAAAATATTAATGAAAAAACAATTGATAATTACTTACACAGATCTGATGTGGTTTATCGTGATGTCAGAATGTTGGAAGATTCAGCAAGTTGGGAAAATAAAGGTGGAACAAGAAATTTGGAATGATTTGTAGAGTGATTTGAAGTGGTGCCATATGCCTTTTTGACTCAATTTCCACAAGAATACATAGATCAAAAAGCGAGTGAAAATGTATTTGGATTGTATGAATGAGATACTTTGTTTAGCTTAGATGAGGAGTGAGGTTATGTAGCAAATTATGAAGAATCTATGGAAATATTAGAGTATTTGTTCCCAAAAGATAAGTATATTTTTTTGATGTGTGGAGCAGGATGATATGCTAATTTTACAAAGAAAATGTTAGTCGCTTTGTGACGAGATGAGACAAAGATTTATAATGTTTGATGATATTGGAATTATGAGTGAAATCATGGAATCTCTACTATAAATAATAATTGAGATTCTGTTACGTACGACTTTTGGAAAGTCCCTTATTACAATATAGATTTTGATTCTTTGACTGAAATAAATAATGACTAAAAAGATTTATTTGTTCGCATTATGAATAGCAGTAATATTTCTTTCTGCTTGTACACAGAAATTTTTTCTTGATGAGCAATATTATAATCAAGGAGATTTTATTGAAATTACAAGTGATGACTTTGAAAATTTAGATAGTGATAATTATGTACTATTTACATACAATAATTATTGTGCTTTTTCTATACCTTGTGATGAGATTTTCAAAGAATTTATGGAAAAATATGATATAGATTTTTTGTCTATGTCTTATGAAGAGTTTAAAGAAACAAAGTTTCATGATACAGTAGAATTTGCACCATCTGTTATTATTGTAAAAAATTGAAAAATTGTTGATTATTTAGATTCTGAAAAAGATAAATATCTGGATATGTACCAAGATGTAGAAAAATTCGGACAATGGATAAAAAAATATATAGAAATAAAGTAAATTTTATTTTATAGATTGTATTAATTATGAAAGAGAAGATTGAACATTTGTATACAGATGAACAGTTGCAATGGTATATTTCGCAATACAATGAAGTATTGAGGTTTTTAAAAGTTACATGAAAATTTGATTTGGATGATGAAATTGTGGATATAAAAAGATGATTAATTTTTGATAGAAATAAAAGAATATATCGAGATTATCTGGATTATATACATAGACCGATAAAGGAAATGCTGTGAAAACAATGATGAATTAATTGCATAAAATTCACGCTAAAAAATTGAAAAGATTTTGTGATAGCTGATGTGGATAGAAAGACTCCAAAATTACCAGAATGAGTACATTCTATTGAATATTATGTAGATGAATTGAAGTCTTATTCATATCATGATAGTTTATTAACGTATAGAGATAAGGTTTATGAGGTACTTTCTAAAATTAAAATGGCCGAATATGACCATTTTAATTCTAAGGAATATCTATCTAAAAAACAAAAAGCAGATATGTTTTCTTTATTAAATAATTAATGAAATTAATCTAATTCATTTACTATTTTGGTTTTCTTTACTAGTTTGTATGCCTTACATCGATATAATATTTTGAAGATTATAAAGGCGACTCAACTCATAACGAAAATAGCAATTCTGATGAATCAATATAATAAGAAGTAAGATAATAAAATTACAGACCATTTTACTCAATCATTTGCTAATATACTATTTATTTCGTCCAATAATAGATCGCAGACTCATTCGCTGTATTCACTTTTGTCTGCTAAAATTTGATCAATTGTACCTGCTTTAAATTCATTTATTTTGTTTATAATTGGGTTTTCTGAGCTTCATTCAGAGGAGGATATGTCTACATCATTTATATTGCTTATCAAATTTGAGACATTCTTTTCAAAGCTATTTGGATTATCTGTTTTTTCTGATTTCCTGTTTTTTATCATGGCAAATGGCTTTTCTACAAATTCAAATAATTTACTAGAAGCGTCATCCAATCATTGGCAGGTGAAAGGGAAACTTTGAAACATACCGACAAAAGCGATACTATACATGATGGATATGCACAGAGTAAAAATATATCATCATCTGGTGAAATATCCGATACTATTGAAATTAATCATTTCAATGGAATAAAATAACGCTCAGATTGCTCAGTTTAACATGAGTAATGATAAGATTATCCGTGCGTTTATTTCTCGTTTTAGTATGAAAAATAGAGGAATTTCAGTGGCACATAGGCAGGCTAATATCAGTATGAAGTGTCGTATATTCATATTTTTTAGATCTATGAAAAGGAAGTGAAAAAAAATGAAAGTCAGAAATATAAATGTGATAGATCAAAGTATGTCATGTAATCAAAAAAGATATATGATTGATAATACATAACTTCCAAATGTAAGAATCATAAATATTAAGCCTCTAATTGTTATTTTTTTAAATAATTTTTTAGTCATTTTATTAATGTGGTACGAATACAGTAAAATAATTTCCAATTAATAGTAATATCCACAAAGCCAAAATCATGGCTGGGATAAATGGAAGTTCTTTTGATTTATTTTTGTTAATTAAGTATCTAATTCAAGCATAAATAAGTCATATAATGCTACTTAATATTATGAAAATTAAAGCAAATGGGAGAAAATTTGAGGTGCTTGTATTAATATTATTTAGTGAAAAAACAAAAGGGAATAGGATTCAAATAGTTCACGCTAAATATATATCTCATTGTCCAAATCCTTCTCATTTTTGATGATATTTTAGTTTCACAATTAACTTTCCTAAAAAGTATATTCACAAGAATATTAGTACAAAAGCTAATGTACTTATAGCTACATTTGATAGTGGATTTTTAATTATCGAAAAAATTAATGCTATAATGGTAGTAATAATCCGCATTGGGAAATGTAGTTCATACTTGGTATAATCAACGATAATTAATAATGTAAGTCACCAATTTATAGCTAATCGTGCTATTAATTCTCCGATATTTCAGTGTGGAAAAAATAGGTAAGTTAAGACGAAAACAATTCACATTATTAATTCAATGATTCGGTAGAAATTGCTTAATTTTGTGCCACATTTTTTGCATTTTCATTTTTGTGCAAAAAAACTGACAATAGGAATCAGTTCCGTCGCTGTCAATTTTTTTCAGCATTTATCACATTTTGAACGTCAAAAAAGGATTGATTTAATTCAATTTTTGTCTCGTTCTCTGCCAATCAGTACTCATCAGAAAGAACCAAAGACGGTTCATAGTATAAATATTATCAATATTTTTAGAATTTGCATTTGTTTTTGATGCGTTAAATTTCAAAGTGTTTGTAGTTTATACTTTATTCTTTGAAAATCAATAAATTTAGTTGAAAGTAAGGAATTAATAATTAATAATGAGATAATGAAATTTGGGATAACAAAGATAGAAAAGAAAGATTGGAGATACTATTTGAATTTTTCGAATGTACTTTTTGTAGTACTATTAATTCTTTGTTTTACCTTTTTTGCATTTTATTCAAATATCACTCAGCTGCTTTTTTGAAAGAATAAGATAGATGTGTTTAAAGAAGATTTGTGAAAAATTGCTATGTATTTTTGGAATATTGATGAATGAGTATCAAATATGTTTTTAGCGTGAGATGATATAATTAAATCATATTTGAGCTGAGATAATGTTTTGATTTCAAAAAAGCAGGAGATACAAGATTTACTCTGATATGTAGATGAAAATAAGTATTACCTTAGTAGTTTGTGATTTGATAATTATGATGGATTTATTTCTCTTTTGTCAGATTTAAATGAAGATTGGGATGAAGTATCCACGTTATTGTGAGAAAAGTGAGAGTTTAATTATCTTGTAATTTTACAAAATACAAATGAAAAAAGGCCAAATTGATGATTTTTTGGTTCGTTTGCATTTATCACTGTAAAAGATTGAAGGTTAAAAAATTTGGAAATCATTGATGCGTATTATCCAGATTATATAGCTGAAAATACTCGTTTGAGAGCACCAGAGCGAGCGTCTGCATTTTTGCCAGATTTGCAGATATGATTTATTGCATGAAATAAATTTGGATTTTCGGATATAGATGGAAGTAATCTAAAACGATTGTATGAAAAAATGTTTAATGAGGATTATGATCAAAAAAAATTAGAAACAATTATAAATCCAGAATTGGCGGATAAATTATTACATAAGTATATAAAATGAGTAATTTTTATTAGGTCTGATTTAATTGAATATTTGATACCTTCATTTACTCAAAAAGCTCGAGAGTGGCAATTTCAAAATGCAAATGTTGATTTGATTAGATGAGAAAATCGTGGAAACAAAAAGGAAACTTATATCCAAGAAGTTACAAAATTTTTCAGGGAGCATAGTTTGGAGCTATTTCAGGATATAATAAATAATTTTGATGAGATTGTGGCTAGAAATTATATAAATATATATTTATCAAATGTGTCAGATGATTTGCAAAATTTGTTATTAAATCATTGATTGAAAACTGTTTACGATTCATGAAATATTTATGCTTGGGATATGAATGCTGCATTTAATAAAGTTGATTCTTTTGTAACAAAAACCACTCAAATTATTGATTCTAGTGGAACGGTTGTTTATGAAACAGAAAATGATATTATTCCTGTCAGTGATTTATCAAAAGGATCTTATGATTTAAAAATTTGTTATACTCTAAATGTGCCAAATTTTTATATAAATTATATGTATGATTTGGCGGAGAAATATTGAATAAATATGACGGATAGGGAAGAATTCATTTTGGCTATTAAGCCTGCTCAATATGAAAACACCCCATATCCAAAACGGATGGAAACAAAATGAACTGTATATTTGCCATTGAATTATCAAGTCTGAGAAGTATCTTGATCACAACAGGAATCAAAATGATTTAAAGCTCCATTTGCAAATTGAATGTATTATAGAATACTTATAAATGAAAATAATGATACAAAGTGTGTAAAAATAAATTTTAATAATAACTAATCGTATATGACAGCCAAAAATAAAAAGAGGAGTCATTTTATGACATGATTATTGTTGGTACTACCAGTTTTTTTGTTTATAATAATATTATGATGGGCTTTTAATAAATTATTATGATGGGCCTGAAAAATTGTCCAAATGTTGCCACAATCATTTGTATGATTGTTTTGAACATCAGAAATATTAGTTCATATTTTGTGTTTGGTATTGTTGTTTTGAATTATTTGGCTTTTATGATTTATAGTGAATCGATGAAAAATTGGACAGAGAATAAAAAATGCTTTAACTTCTATTATTTCTAGAGTACCAGTTTTGAGATCTTTGTCTAAAATTACAAATCAAATAGCAAATACTCTGGAAACTTCAGATTCTTTTAAAAAAGTTATTCTTTTAAAATTTCCCACAGAGAAAACTTGGTCTATTGGGTTTGTTACAGGAGAGAATACATCCATGTTTGATAAGGAATTGAAACAAAAAGATTTAGTTTCAATTTTTATTCCGACCACACCAAATCCTACAAATTGATTCTTAGTTTTACTTGAACCAAAAGATTTTATTGAAACGGAAGTCCCAGTGGCTACAGCATTATCGTTTATTATTTCAATGGGTACAGCTGGAGCTACACAAGAAGTTTTGAAAAGTACAAAAGTAAAAAAATAAATTTATTCTTCCAAAAATTTCTTTTTTCGGTCACTTAAAAGTCTGTGAAGATAGAAAATATTGTGTAACGATAATATACTTCACCCCAAAATCTCATTTTCTTTTAGCAAATGATGTATGTATGCTTTGTTATAATTTTGTAGTCATAAACAAGTATCGTCCAATGGTGTAAAATCTGTAGTAAATCTAGTATTGTTTAAATTTACATTTCAGTGATCTGAAAAAGCTACTCAGTGCCTTCCAAGTCTTGTTGCTAAAACACAATCAAACATATCTACTCAGTTTTCAATTCAATGCAAAAGATCTTCAGGAGTTCATACTCACATGAGATATCTTGGTTTATCGTTTGGTAGCTTCGGTGCTGTAAATTCTACTATATCGCGGATAAGTTCTTTGCTTTCTCAGACGCTTACTCATCAGATGGCAATTCAATCTGTAGCAAATTGAGACAAATATTCCAATGATTCTAATCTCAAATCTTTGTCTGTTCATCACTGAACTATTGGAAACAATACTCATCTTGTTTCATCATATTTTGGCATAAAATAATCATAAGCTCTTTTTGCTCGTCTGTGTGTCATATCCAATTGTTTTTTGTATTCAGTTTTATTAATTCCCGCAGGAGAGCAGATGTCCAACATCATCATAATATCTGAACCAAAGTTTGATTGGATATCTACTACTTTTTCTGGACTGAAAAAATGTTTTGATCAGTCAAATGGTGAATAAAATTTTACACCATCTTCGGTTAATTTGATATTTATTTTATGGCTATGATTGTCGCGTTCTTTTTGATTTCAAAGTCCTAAACTAAATACTTGAAATCCACCACTGTCTGTCAAAATTAGGCCATCTCGATTTTCAAAAGTGTGTAGTCATCATGCTTTCTTTATCAATTCATCTCATGGACGTAAATATAAATGGAATGTATTTGCTAATATTAAATTGATTGGGTCTAAATCTCATAAAAAATCTTTATTTCTTAATAATTCCAAAAATATTCATTTGATAGTTGCTTTTGTTCACACAGGCATAAAAATTGGAGTAGTGAGTTTGACTCCATTTAATTCTATTTCACCAACTCTTGCATTTCACTTTTGTTTGAGTATTTTAAAATTAAGTTTCGACATGATGTAATTGATAATAGATAATTAATCGTTATTTCGAAGCCGATTTATTGGCTGAGAAATCTATGTAAAGAAAATAGTGGATTTCTCACCTTCGGTTCGAAATGACACACAATATGTATATTATCGATTTTATTACAAAAAACAAATTATATTTTATATTGTATGTACAATCTATGTTGGGAAAAATAAAAGAGGCAGTATTTGCAAAATATAAAAAGGAAGATATTTATTGAATTTTTTTATCAGTTTTTGATGAAAATAATAAACTGCTTATGTCAAATTGAGCATTTTACACAGACAAAGTTTTGGATAATATTTTAGATACATTGTATCATTGATTGGTAGAAAAGCATAATGATGTCGCATATATAGTAGTTGATATAATTTTGGATGAAGAGGAGATTTCAGATGTATCAAAAATTAATGAAATTTCGTTACAAGAGTATTGAATCGCTGTAATAGCTTGAGATAAATATTGAGTCATGTTGCCAAATACAGCGTGAGTTACAGATGTCATACAGGCATTACAGTTGATAAAACAAAAAGATTCTTTGCAATGAAATGCAAAGATTGTAAAATTTCATACAGATAGAATTTTAGTAAAATAGTTTTATTGGTTTATCAAAATTTTTATCCTAGATTTTAGTTTTGGTATAGTAGAATACCATTTTGGTGAAACTTTTAATTTTACACTAGAAACTTCTGGATATTGTAGAATATACGATCTGGCATTTTCTGTAGTATCTCAAGCTATATGGTCTTTTATTTCATTTAAGATTCAGTTTATATCTTTTGAAAAATCGTATCATTGGATTGCTTGTATTTTGGTTGGTACTACAAAAATTCATTCATTGTTCATTGATCAATCTTCTTCATAAAATATTAGTGAATTTTTGTCTAAGCTAATAAACTTGGTTTTTTCAGATGGTCTTTGCTGGATATATTGAGAAAATGCGTATATTAGATCTGATCGTTTGATGTATATGTATTGGATTTCAGCTGTAACACTTCCGTTGATCAAAGAATTTTTTTCTCATATTTCATGAGGAATATCTACTGATTTTATCTTGTAATTTATTGTATCAGAAAATGTTAGTAGTATTCATTCTTTGTCGGAGAAATTTTGTATTGCGATATTTTTCTTTTGTTGATCTATGTATGTTACTAGTTTTCAGCTTAAAAGATCGATATCTTGTTGTGTGATTTCTCATTCAGAATCCAAACTTCATCATGTGAAATCAGTTAGGGCAACGGCGTAAATTTCTTTTAAAAAGAAACTTTGTTTCAAATTCTTGATATACAATTTAGTTCAGCTTGGTATATTTCATCTAGTTCACATTAAAATTCCATTATCATCTTGTTCCATGGCTTTTACTCTGATTATTTTTTCTCCAGCTACTCAGTCATATCAAGCTGGAAGATCTACATAAATTGTACTTTTGAATAATCTTCAATCTTCAGTGATAAATCTAGTATTTGGTACAAATGTAAATGAGTCATTTGTTGTGTTGAATATTTTGATTTCTCATACTGATGGATTTTGTAAGTATTTGATATTTGTAGTATTCATAGACAAGTCGTATTTGTATTCGAAACTTCAAGTATAATATGGTATTGATAAGTATTTGGAATATTCAGGGTATTCAGTATTTGAGATAGGGTAGTAGCGGAAATTGTATATTATAGTTTCTGTATTTTGAGAAGGATTTATTGTGATTTTTGCATTAGGTATAAGCAATAGGTATATTACATACAATATTGCTAATATTAAAATTAGTTCAAATCAATATATCAAAATTGTTCAATATTTTTTTCATTTTGTATCTAGATGAAACTTTTTTATATTGAAGAAAAACAAATAAATCATGTTTAAAGTTTTGAGTATTTTATTTGTCTCGACATAATTTGTTTTTAATCAAATCTTTTCATAGAACTTTTTGCATTTTTCACTTTGGGTATTGAATGTGGCATTAATTCACCTCTTTTCCAATATTTCTTTGATTTGTTTTCATCGCCATTCATTGTCAAATAGAGAATGTTCTTGTTCTATAGAAATTTCTACCTCTTTTCATCTAGGTATTTTTTCTAAAGTTTTAAATATTTTAAGAAGACTATCATCAGTAGCAAAGAACAATTTCATATTTATTTGTTTTTCCGATTATAATAAAATAGTACAAATAGTAATATTACAAAAAATGATATGTATTGTTTTATATCAAATGTAATACTTCATATAGCTAAAACTCAATATCTAGGGGCTTGCTGATAGTACATAAATATGATATTTATCAATAACAACAAAATCATAAATCAAATTAATCCTGTACCAAATTTTCACTTTTTATTTTTTATCAAAACAGTGATCAATGTAGTAAACATTGCTGCAAATGATACAAACAATCAAACAGGATATACTGATCCTAATTTATTTAACTCACTGTGTGTTGTTAGAGGCTTTACAGCCAAGAGGCTTGTGCTAGCTTTTCAAATAAAATTATCTCCAAAAGCTAGGAATACTCCTAATGGAATCAAAGATAATGTGATTGAAAAAAATAGTATGTCTACCCAAACTCTTTTGTTTTCAGCTCTTTTTATACTAGAAAAGAATATTATCATTGATATTGCTATTCCCAGTAGTATTCATACGAAATGGAAATGATATCAATATGGATTTAACATATCTATCAAAGACTCTCGTGTCCTTGGTATTATTGTTCATTGATTGTTTAAAAAGAAGTATACATATGCTCATAGGATATAAGTAATTACTATGGCAACAGGTAATAAATAAAACAATTTATAAAAATCTTGATGCCGTTTTTTACACAAACTATGTGCTATAAGTAGATAGCATATTAAAAAGACAATAATTCACAAACTTGTCATGCTAAATTCCATTCCAAACAAGTTGAAATAAGGGAACATGGAAATAATTAAGAATTAAAAAATAACTTAAAAATTCAGGTGTTTATCTTAAAAATTCTACTAATTTATTTTCTCTGATCGCTGTAATTCTGATAATTCCAGGATAATCAAGTTGTTCTTCTATTTTTTCTCAAATTACTTTTAATGTCTTTTCTAAATCTTTATCAGATATTTCTTCTGGATTTACATATACCATAATCTCTCTACCAGCTTGCATGATATGAACTTTGTCTACTCATGAAACATCTTTAATTAATTTTTCAAGCTCAGACATCTTTTCGATAAACATCTCACTTGTGTCATATCTTGCTCATTCTCTAGAAGCTGAAATAGCGTCAGCAGCTGCAACTATCCATGAATATGGAGAAGTCATTGGTACATCATAGTGATGAGATTCTGCTGCATTTATGATAATTTCATCCATTCATAATTTTTTCAAAGCTTCAGCTCAAAGTGCTGTATGAGATTGTCATGTTGTGGCAACAATCTTTCCTATGTCGTGGAATAATCCAGCCTTTTTAGCTATGATTGGATCTAATCCGATTTCTGTAGCAATAGCTTCAGATATTTTAGCAACTTCTACACTGTGCAACCATACATTTTGTCCATAACTATATCTCAAATACAGCTGTCCGATTAATTTTACTACTTCTGGTTTCATCATTGGAAGATTTAATTGAGTCAACGCTTCTTTTCATTTTTCTATCAAAATATTTGGCAAATCTTCTACTACTTGATTATAAAATGTTTCAATGTAGTGAGGATTAATTCTTCCATCTTTTACCAATTTTTTCAAAACTGTAGCAGCAATAAATCTCTTTTCACTATCAAATGATGAGATTCTTACAACCATAGGAGTATCATCGATAATCAATTCAACTCATGTCAACTTTTCAAAGAAGGAAATATTTCTTCATTCTCTTCCAATCAATTTTCATTTGTAATCTTCATTTGGTAAATCTACAGATTTTACTGTAAATTCATTTACTGCTTCAGAAGCTATCCTTGGTAATGCTTTTGCCAAAATTTGGCTTGCTTCTTTGTCAGCTTCTTCAGTTTTAATTGTCTTCATCTTTTCTACAAAAGCTTTGATTTCTTCTTGGTATTCTACTTCCATATTTGCAAATAATTGATCCTTTGCTTCTTCTTTTTTCAATCATGCAATTTCAGCTAATTTATCTGTTTGTTGCTTGATTACATCTTCTACTTCTTTTTGTTTTTCAATTACTTTTTCCTTTTCTTTTTCCAATCTTTCCAATTTTTCTCACATTTTCTCTTCTCTCTCCAAAAGTTTGTTTTGGATTTCTTCCATTTTTTTCAATCTTTGTTCTTCAATCTTGTCAGCTTTATCTTCTGCTCTCTCAATAATTCAATCTGCTTTTTTTCTTGCTTCTGCCAACATTTCTTCTTCAGTTTCTTTTACTCTAGCCATCCTAGCTTTGTATTGTTTAGCTTTTTCTGTAAGTGTCTTTTTGTATCAAAAAAATCCACCGGCTGCTCATATAGCTAATGCAGCTACTCAAATAATAATAGTCCAAATCATTATCTTTTCTTTTTAATTATTTAAAAAATACAAAAATTTTCTCAATGTATTTTTTATAAGATTAAGTGATGTAATTGCAATGGAAATTTACTACAAAAAAATCGCCACAAAGTGACGATTTTCTTTTCCTACAATTAGTATTTAAGATACTTTATCCACTGATTTCTTCATCTTCATCTTTCATTTGAATTTCGAAGCCTAATAGATTCTCTCGTCATTCATAATTTTTCATTCTTTCATCATCCATCAATCATTTTTGTTCTACATCTTTTAATTTTGAGCTAAGTACTGTAAATTCTCCTGTTTCTTCATCGATAGTATATTCAATAATCATAAAGAAATTAAAGAATTGATCAGATAATTTTGCCAATAATTTATTATCATCTATGATATTAATTGAATCAACTACCCAATATTGCTCAGTACTAGACTGACTCCAAGATGAATGTAATCATTTCAATGGAGATATTTCATCAGCCATTCTTTTCAGATTTATCAAAGCAATATTGTACTTGTCGTTTGATGTCATGACATATGTACAATAAAAACTTTCAGTTTTATCATTGTATCTAATTGTATCACATGTATGATATGAGCGAGTTCATAAATCTTTCATCCAAACAGGAGCTTCTACAGGATCGGTCATGTATCACACATTTACTAATTTGATTTCTAAATCTTTTGGGATATATAAATCAATTGAGATATTCGTAGGAACTGCTGGAGTCTTTTTACTGAATAATTTACCATCTTTTAATTGAATCATAATTCGATTGTCTCATACCCATTCATATTCCAAATCTGAGACATTTTCGATGGCTTTTGTTACATGTTCATCATTTCAATTTCTGAAATAGAAAGTATAAACTGCTTTTAGTTTATCGTCATCAGATGGAAATAGATTTACAAACCTAGGCTCACTAAACAAGAAATTTGGATATGAATCTGAATTCTTTACGAGAATTTGAAGTGTTTCATCTGTTTTTGGGATTTCTACTGAAGTTTCTTTTGTCACTCTTGGTTCGTAGTTTCCAAATATTTCTTTTATCTCTCAGATACTAATAAATGCTATCACAAAAGCCGAAATTCCACATCATATAGCTATGATTAAAGCAGCATTGTTTGTGAATTTCTTTTTGAAAAGTATTCAAATTAGTGCCAATAAGAAAATGAAAGCTGAGATGATTCCAGACATTACTCATCGCTTTGTGATCGCTGGGAATAGTGCTGAATAATCAATATTTGAATAAATAAAACCTGTGATTAAATAATACAAAACCACTCATAATCAGATAATAATTCATATTAAAAACAATGCACAACAAAGTACAAATCATCGTTTAACTACTTTCCAGAAAAATCTAATCCAATCTCATAAACGAGATATTATATTTTTTACTCAATTTGAAACAGATGCTGTAGCAAGTTCTTTATCCGTAATAAATCTGATCAGAAACAATACAAGGTATAGCCAAATTCCAAACGAGTATGTAAAAATTAAGATAAAAAATATGAGACGAAGTACCCATACTTGGATTTTCATCAATTCTGCTAACCAAGCACATACTCACAAAATTCTTGGTTTATATTTTGATTCAACTTTTGGCTCTTTTTTTGTTTCAGTACCCAAACTTTCTTCATCAAAAATATCTTCTGGTTCTCAAATAGAATTTACGATTCCAACTAGTTTCTTTTGAGTTATCTCTCATTTTACCGCAAAAAGTTTTTCCAAAATACTTTGATGGATATCATCCAATACATCATCATCAATTTTGTGTGATTTTGCATATTTATCAATTCTAGAAATGTACTTTTCAAAGAAATCTTTTGCAGAATTTTCCATTTTGAAATGTTCTCATTGAAATTTTACCTCAGTCATTTGTTGAAAAACTAATATATAAATATTTATTTTTTGTGCCCCTTTACTGAAAGGGGCTCCCCGAAAGGGTGGTTTTTTTTATATCATTATGTGTTAAAATCCTCCGTCCCCGACAAGTCGGGGCCACCTCCTTCCAATGAAGGAGGACATCTTTTATCATACAATTTGATTTACACTATCATTTAAATCATTCCAAACTTTATGCATAGTATCCAATGTTTCTTGTCATTGTTTTGTGAGTCTATAATATTTTCTAGGTGGTCATTGAACTGATTCTACTCGGACGTATTCAAGTAGTTTTTCAGATTTTAAACGCGAGAGTAGTGGATACATGGTTCATTCTACTACTATCAAATTAGCTTTTTTTAGCTTTGTGATGATATCATTTGCATAGACATCTCATTTTGAAATGATGCTGAGAATGAGATATTCAAGTATTCATTTTTTCATTTGAGTTGTTATTTTTTCTGTTTCTCACATGAATAGTAAACAATAGAGGATAAAAACTATCATTTCTACAATATTTTAAAATTTTACAGTACCTTGTATAACATAGTATTATATTTTTTTATAAAAATTTCAATAGGAAATTTTCCACTTTTTTTGCGATATGAAATAGTTATGATATCCACTGTTTATCAAATAAAGTATTTTATGTGATCATATTTAGGACAAAATTTTCTTGTCGATACAAAGGTCCAAAACTATATTGCTGAAAAAGTTAAAAAAATTTATCAGGATTGAAATTTGGAATGTATCATAGAAATAGGGCCATGAAAGTGAGCAATTACAAAGAAAATCAAATATATTTCTGATAAATTTTTTGTGATAGAAAAAGATTTGCAGATGGAAAAGTATCTAAAAGAAATTTTGTCTGACGAACAAATAAAATTTATTGATGTTTTGGATTCGAATATCCAAGACTATATTGATGTAGATTTGAGCAAAGTATTCATTGTTTGAAATCTACCATATTATATTACTTCGCCAATATTTAGGAAATTTTTCTGTGACTGAAAATGTGAAATTGCTGGTGGGTTTTTTATGATTCAAGATGAAGTTGGACAAAAAATCCAGACAATTGCAGAAAAAAAATCTTACCTTTGGTGGCTTGTAAATTATTGATATGATGTAATATATCACAAAACTGTTTGAGCAAAATCTTTTAATCCACCACCAAAAGTAAAAAGCTGTCTTGTAGAATTTAAGAAAAAAGAAAAGCCTGTTGATATTGATTTTGAAAAATTAGTAGAATTTTTGGATTTATATACATCGTTCAGTAGAAAAACTTTGTGAGCAATAAATAAAATTTTAGCTAAACAAGGTAAAAAAGTATATAGTGTACCTGAGAAATTGTTATGAATGAGAGTTGATGAATTGCAACGACAGGATTTGATAAAAATACTTGACTTTCGTAGCAAATAATTTATAGTTATATTACAATAATAAACAGAAGTACTAATTAAAAAAATCAAGAAGATGAAGAAGTTCTTATTAACATTAGTGGCTACATTGGCCTTGTCAACAACTTTCGCTCAAGTTCAAGACACTTTACTGGTGTATAATGTGGATAACTCGATGAACATTGTCTTTGAAGCAGAGTATCCCAGGATTGAGGTGGATTCCATCCTTATGAAGTCTACTACTGCATTTATTGAGGATGCAGAGTTGCTTTATAATTACTATTTTGATTCTTTGGGAATCGACTGTCCTTTTTGGCAGGATGCCGTGATTCGTTACATCCATTGGCCGGAAATTGCTGAATCTGCGAATGAGCAGGGTGATTATTATCATCCTGAATCTATGATTTTTGTCCCTGACCATGACTATGTCAATGCTATTGTGTTTGACTGGTCTGAAGGGGATATTAAGATTGCGATTTTTGCCGAAGATGGTTTATGGACGACAGATGAACCTCTAGGTGAAAAGTGGGAAGATTATATCAGTACCACATTCGCTAATGATTTGGATTTTAACAATTATGGCGACGAAAGTTGGTAATTTTCGAGACTCCCGCCGTTTTGACGGGAGTTTTTGGTTTGAAAAAAATGATTAAATAAATATAATGCAACTCAAAAACAAAACATTGTATTATGCGTAAAGTATTTATTTTGTTGTTGGTCGGCTGGGTGTCGGCTGCAACTTTTGGTCAAAATTCAGATCTTGAAACTATCACACTCATGAGTTGTGTCCAATGTGATGACTATTTCGAGCTGGAAATCGGCGTGGATGAAATGGTTAAATTGGTTTCATCGTGTACTACGGTCTCAGAGACGAATGATTCGTTTGGGATTCGTGCACAATTTTACGAGGAGTTCCCGGAAGAAACACTTCCTGGAGTTATCGGTATCTTTTTAAATTCACAAGATAGTTTTGATACAATATCAATTGTGGTAAGAAAAGATCTTACCGGTGAAACTCGTGCCATGTATGTGCTTACCAAATTTGGGTGGTTACAATCTGTAGACATGCAAGAATTTTATATTTTTGATGAGAGGTTGTGGCTGTCTAAATATGGCGATTATGACCAATTCTATCGTCCAGTTTTCAAGAAAGATGACCTACTTAGGTAGTAATCCAAGCCCTTGCAACTATGTGAGGGTTTTTTTATTGACTTGTGGTTAAAAATATGTATACTTATATCATAATTAAATTCCTTAGCGTATGAAGAAGTTCTTTTTTGCAATTATGGTAGCGATTGTTGCCATGGTCGCTATGGGATGTCAAAGAAATGATGTCCTTAAGTTTAAAACAGATGATAGCTCATTGAGCTATGAAATCCCACTAGACTCATTGAGTTCTATGATCCTTTCCAACGACGGGAATGCCCATTGTTGGATGTATGACTTACCTGATGGTGATACTTGTTATTCGGTTCTCATTTTTATTGATGACCATCCGGCAATTTCCAAAGTACAGTTTTTATTCGAGTTTGACGATGAGGATTGTCTGAGTCCATGTGATTGTTCTTTGGAATTGAAATCTCTTTCTGGTGAGTTTTGGATTATCAATGAGAGGGATGAATTACAAAAACTTGCGGACGCTGTGTCGCCGGTGTTGTATGTCACGCTTGATGAATGTCTTGATGTAAATTCCTATCCACAGGATGAGTGGTCGGAAGTTGAGCTATCAGATTCAGATTGAGAGATGTCCGAAAATTTTCGGACATCTTTTCTATTTTTGAAATTTTTCTAAGATAATGTTTGCTACTTCTTCAGGAGTCTTATCTCAAGTATCTATTACTAAATCATAATTTTCTTGATCTCGTAGGTCTATGTCATAAAGTTTGATGTACCTTTCATAATCTGCTTTATTTCTATTGTGTACTTCTTCTATAGCTGCTTGTAAAGATTCTTGTTTGTCTGTATCTCTTTCTGCTTTGTAGATTCTTTCTCCTGCTATTTCTTCGCTTACATCTAAAAGAATTTTGAAAGCTTTTGGTTGAGCGAAAAATCCAAGTCTACTGTCCAAAATAATATTTGAATTCAAATCTAAACCTTTTTGAAATTCTTCGTATTTCAAATCGAATTCTTTTGCATTTTCTGGTTTTTCTCACAAAAGATTAAATTCGTGGATATTTAATCACATTTCTTTTGCTAATTTTCTTTTCATATCTCATATGGAAATTATTTCGTATCATAATTTTTCAGCCAAAATTTTTGAGACAGTTCATTTTCAGCTTCAAGCCTTTCCTCACATTGTAATTAGCATAATTAAGAATTAGCAAATAAAGATACTACCAGAGTAGTTTATATTGATTTCATCATAATTATATCTATATTGATTTCAATTTATATTTTATATTATAAAAAAACCAACGATGAGACAAAACAACTTACTTAGTACTATTTTAATTTGTTTAACAATTTTAGTTTCTTGTTTAATTTTGAGTAAGGTTAATTTTTCTGTGAATACTGGTGCGACACCAGATCATACAATTTCTGTAGCTTGAAATGGTGAGGTTAGAGTTACACCAGATACATTGATACTTTATTTAAGTGTGGAAGATACAGCAGATACTACTGTAGAAGCTCAAAAGAATGTGGATGAAAAAGTAGCACAGATAAAAGAAATTATAAAAAATTATGATATTAAAGATTCTGATGTAAAAACTACAAATATTAATGAATATGAAGCATATGATTGGACAGATGAGGGTAGAAAATCATTATGATTTACAGCGACTCATAGTTTGGAAATTAGGATAAAGAGTGCAAATGTAGAAAATGAATGAGTAGGTGGAGAAATAATCTCTCAAGTATCAGAGATTGGATGAGTTTTTGTAAATAGTGTGAGTTATGATGTGAATGACAAAACAGAATATTATTCACAAGCTAGGGAATTAGCTTTGAAAAAAGCAAATCAAAAAGCTGAAGATTTAGCGAAATATGCATGAGTAAAATTAGGAAAACCTGTATCAATTAGTGAACAATGGAGTAATGATTATGCTATAGCTACTGCATCTGCAAAAAATACTTACTTTGCAGAGGAGGCTTTTGATGATGCAGGATGATCAGATATATCTCTTTGAGAGATGAAAATTACACTTGATGTAAATGTTGTGTATGAAATTAAATAAATTTTAAATAATAATTTTTGTTAAAAAAATCCACTTTAAAGTGGATTTTTTTTATATGTTTTCAAATTTGATTTCATTACTTTTTCCTTTTTGTAGGAATCGTATCAGCTTTTTATCTCTAGTTAAGAATTCGGTATGTCAATTTGCAAATACTGTAATTGAATATTCTCAAGAGTCTTTAATTTTTAATTCTTGGAATATTTGTTCAATATTTTCCAATTTATGGAACCTCTGTTTTTTGAAATTAAAGTATTTTGTGATAACTCTTTGATAATTGAAATATTCATAATTTAATGGAATTAATGTATCAATTCAACAATCTTTGAAATATCTCAGATCAAATTTGACTGATTTATTTGCCATAAAGTTGGAGTAAGATAGTGTAGTCAAGTAATATTTTCGCATTGTAACTTCTTTTGCTCGGAAACAGAATGGAAAATTAAATTTTTTGATATTTTTTTGATTGTCACTTAATTTATATGATTTGGATGCGTCGCTTATAAGTTCTTGTCCAACTTGAATATCTGCGAAATCTCAAGCTAAACCTATTTTTCAGACAAGTGATTTTGGAAAACAATATTGTTGTAAATATTCACTAAACAATGGTAAAACTATATCAGAATATTTTTTTTCTTTTAATAATTCTAATTCATATGTGGGTCAAACTATAAATTTTTCTACTCATTTTGCTTTCAAAAATTCAATTCATTCTATTATTTTTTGTTTTGAGTATTCGAAATTTTTGTCTCAGTATGGCCAATTTATTTGATCATAATATACAAAATATTCATGATTGAATTTATTTAAAAATTTGAAAAGAGTAAGGTTTTCGTTTCATGATGTAATAATCCCTATTTTCATTCAATTAGATTTTTTAGATAAAGGTGTCTGTTAAAATTTTTGATTAACGTATCAAAATCGGTAGCTTCAATTAGATTATCAATTACAGATATTTCTTCTTGAAAATAGTCCATTTTCCTCTTTATATCACTAGGTATTTTCCCTCCTTGTTCTTTGTAATTATTTAAATGTTTAAGTACTTTTTTGTATTTAGTTTGATAGGGGGTCACTGTATAAACAATGTAATCTTTCATTTTTATAAAGAGATTTGTATCAAACTCTGTTACTGCAGTTTCGATTTGCTCTTTTAGAGTTAAAATTCTTTTTAATCTGTCTCTTTTTGTTTCTCTAACCTCTTTCCAAAAATCTACGTCATATCACTGTGATATTAATTTTTGTATAGATATTATATCATTGTATTCGGTGTTTATTGCTTGTGAAAGTACTGAAAGATATTCTTTACATTTATAATTGTGCTCTTTTTCCATAGTCACTGTAATTGAATTACTTCATATTGTACAAAAAACCTTGTCTTCAACGTAAGCTGAAGTAAATCCAATGGAGAATAAACAAAATACTATTATTAATAATGCTTTTTTTTTCATAACTATGCTTTAATTTTTAGTCATAATTTCTTTATGTTTAATCGAAATTCATCTTCTTTAATTTTTCACATTTTTATTCCACTATCTGTTTGGATTAATCAATTATACATATTTCTTAGTTCATTTCAATTTTTTGATATTTGATTAATGTTTTTCATATTGTTTCATACAATTCGTGGATTTAATTTACATTCTGCAGCAATTTGTTTGGAATCTTTTATTCATTTTTGATAATAATCATCCAAAATAATATCCATTTTTAGTTGATAATACAGTGCTCATGCAAACTCATTTCGGTTTGTTCATTCTTGTTTTATTTTGTCTAAGTATTTTATAGCTTTGTCTGTATCTTTGAACAATAAATCCATAAATCAAAAAGCTACCGTTTCAGCTTGTCCGAACACAATTTCGTCTATGAGCTTTTCATCGATGTTTGTTATATTGTGTATATTGCAATATTCATGTAATTTATCTGTTTCTGATGTGATGCGATATGGATCTTCTCAGACTTTGTCTATGAAATAAGTCATTACGTTTTCAGATATTTTTATTTCTCATAATTCGTTTCTAATCAGATTTTTTAGTTCAATTCATCACATTTTTTTGAATTCTTTGATTTGTGCATTTTTTTCCAAAAATTTATACAATCTTCATCTTTTGTCTGGATTGTAACTCAAAAATACTATAAGGTTATCAGCTGGAATTACATCTATTGATTTAGTAAATTTATCAATAAAGTCGTTTAGTATTTCACTATCAAATCATGTTTGCCTTTCTGCTGAAACAGGGACTCATCTTAATATTATTAGTTTTTTTGTGGAAAAAAGTCATCATCAAAATATGTTTTGAGTTATATTTCAATTATCTCGATTTTCACTATTAAAAATAAATACACTATCATTTCAGTATTTTTCTAAAAAAGAATCTTTTCGTCTTTTAAGTTCCTTATCTAAAGAGTATTTATTTTCTCATGTAAACAAAAATACATTACTAGCCATATTTTCAAATTATAATAAAAACTTCCATATGTATTTTTTAGTATTTTGATTCTCAATTTCAATCTAAAATCTTCCTTGAAAAAAAATATATATTTTGTATAAAAATTTTGTATTTAATGAGAATTCTTGTGTTAAATGAAAATATTGAGATGAATTGATAGATGATTGGCGTGGATTATGACTTTATTGATAAAAATTTACCAAAAAACATTGTCGCCAGATGAGTGAATATTTTCACCAATATTAAGAGGCAGAATTTGTAGTCATGAGCCACACTGTAGTGAATATTCAGTTCAAGTTTTTAAAAGATATGGTTTTATACGTTGATTTCCAAAGATGGTAGAAAGAGTATTTTCTTGTAAATGATCAAATGAAAAAATTTATGATCCATCATATTACAAAGTAGTATTTTTTTCATGAGCTCCAATTTGAGTTCCATTTTTACAAGAATTACAAAATGATAAAAGGTTTGATGTGGTTTGAGTTGTGACAATGCCAGATGCTCCAAGCGGAAGATGAATGGAAGTAAAGCCAAATATTATCAAAAAAACAGCCATTGATCTTTGAATTACAGATGTCCAGACACCGAATTCAGTTCGTTTAGATTCCAAAAAATACTGATTAGAGGCAAAAGATTTTGCTGATTGGTTAGAATCAAAAGATGCAGATTTTCTTGTTGTGATAGCATATTGAAAGATTATGCCAAAAGAAATTTTGGAAATGTCTCATTTTGGACCAATAAATGTTCATGGTTCAATACTGCCAAAATATCGTGGAGCAAGTCCGTTGCAGTCAGTATTTCTTGAATGAGAAAAAGAATCTGGAATCACAATTATGAAAATGGATGAGAATATGGATACTGGAAATATGATAGATGTTTTGAAATTTAAATTGAATTTTAATCGGACTGTGAATGATTTAATCGATTCAGTGATGTTTAAATGACCGAAATTTTTGTGTGATACATTGGTTAATTATGCTAAATGATTGCTTGGCGAAGTAAAGCAAGATGAGTCAAAAGCTACATATTGTAAAAAATTTGAAAAACAAGATGGTGAAATAAATCCTTTCAAAGATGATTTGGATTCAATTTATCGTAAATATAGGTGATTTTTTATGCGACCAAAGATTTATTTTATGTTGAATTGAAAAAGAATCGTTGTAGAAAGTATGAAATTAGATGAGAATTTATTTCAAGAAAATAAAGATAATGTTTTGATTGATTGAAAGACTTTGAATACATGTGTGCTGGATATAGTTTTCAAGCCAGAATGAAAAAAGTGAATGGATTGGACTTCGTTTAAGAGTGGATATTTGAAATAAAAAAAAAGAGCCGCAATTGCTTGCGGCTTGATTTGAATACTCGGAGCGATTACAGAGACCTTAGAATGGCCGATTGATTTGCCAGGAAAAGTGAGGCAGCACTCAGATTGTCGTTACGCTCTTCTTTTGCATGAATTCCCCGGAACATACCTTGGTATGTTTCGTAGTACCTTGACCACAATTTGTCTATTGTCTCTTCAGCATACTTTCCGTCTCGAGACTGGGCAATATAGAATAATAGGTCTTCTCTACTTTCGTGGTACTTTTTGAAGAACTTGTTAAGGAATTTCTCTTTTTCGATGACGTGTTCTTCGTCGATGGCGTTAAGCTCGTCTATAGCGGCGCAAAGGTCCAGCGTGTTTTGGTAAATCCTTTTAGGATACTTTTCGTTGAGATAGACTTTAGCCATTTTTTTGAAGGCCTGGATTTTGTCTTCTTTATCTCCGAATTGGAACACCATGCAATAGTCGAAAAATGTCGAAGCCTTGGTCTTCATTTTTTTGTAAATTGCTCTTTTTTTCCTAATTGGAGCCCTCAGATATTGTTTGAGTTGCTCACGAAATTCTTTACTGTTTCTCATAATTTTCTGATTTATATTTGTTATTGTTTATTGTGTATATATCCTACATATATTTGATGAAAAGTCAAATCTTTTTAGTGTGCATATTGTTGTATTTGTTCAAATTTGAAAAAAAGTTTTGATAATTATTTTATTTTTTGTATCACAATAGTAGAGTATTGTCATTGTCTAGAGTATAGGTTTTGGTAGTGGCTTTTATTTTATAATTTATTTAATAATGGCTGAATTCAGGAACCCACTTTCATGGTCGATTTCCAAGTCTACTGTTTTGCATTATTGTGTGAAAAAGTATTATTTTTCTACTTATTCGAACTACCTCAAAGAAGTAGATATGTGATTGCGAAATGATGCTATGGTTTCTAAAAATATCAAAAGTTTGGCGATGTGGTTGGGGGAGTGCTTACATGATTTAATGTCCGACTATCTTCATTTGATAAAAGATAATCAAAATTCAGCTGAAAATATGGAAAAAGCCAGGGTCTCATTGGTTACAAAAATGGATAGAGATTTTCAGATTTCGAGATTGAGGGATTATTCCAAATACAATTCTGATGTAAAATTTGGCCTTACAGAGCATTATTACAAGGAAAATATTGATGAAATGTATCAGAATTGAAAAAAATCTATTTTACAATATTTTGATGAGCTTCGTGAAAGTGAGTTAAATAGAGAAATTCTTTCGTACATTCATGATCCAGAAAATATAATTTTTATTGAGCCAAAAGAGAAAAATTTTGAATCTATGAAAATAGAAATAGACAACAATCCTGATTTAATGTGAATAAATATCTATGCTCAGCCAGATTTTTGAATTATTACAAAAGATAAAAAATATATAATTTATGATCGAAAGAGCGGTAAAATTCCAGAAAAAGATCCTAATTCAATTTCAGATCAATTAAAAATATATGCATATAAAATTTTGCAAAAAGTTTGATTGGAAAAAATAGATGAATTAGATGTACAAGCATATGAAATATTTTTGAGGTGAATTGTGAAATTTGGATGAAAAATTACAAAACATGATCTACTTGATATTGAACAAAAAGTTATTGATGATGTAAATGTGCAAAAAAACTTGATCGTAAACAAAAATGTGGAATCAAATATGCCATTGGAAAGCTCTGCTTTTCATAGGACAGTCGATCCATATAAATGTCAAAGTTGTACTTTTTATAAAGTTTGTGAGGAAATTAAAAAGTATGAAAAAGTTTCAGATATAGATGAAATTCACATGCCAAAAGTTGAAGAAATTGAATATTTTGATGATGATTTTCCGTTTTAATTTCATAAATATTAAATAAGTCAACAATATTACAATCAAATTGATTACATATGTGAGTATCTTTTTTTTAATTAGTATTTTTTTTTGTTTGTTAGAAAATTTTGGTTATAATTATTAGTGTAAAATTTTATTTTATAAATATTGTATTATGGCTGGTAGTATGAATGTAAAAAAAATTAGTAAAAGCCAAAAATTATTTAAATTATCCCTTTGAATTTTGGTTTTGGTAACGCTTTTCTTTGTCTGAGTATTGTTGTTAAATTTAGGACAAGCGGCTAAGATACAAAGTATGGAGAAAAAAATTGCAAAGAAAGAAGCTCAACTTGAAGAGTATGAAGCTTCAGAAGGATATAAAAAGTTTTTGGCAGTAAAATCTTTGGAAAGTAAGACATCTTGATTGTATCGATATGAGCGTATTGAAAAAATTTCAGAGATTTTGGATGATTTAAGGAATATTGATGAAGAAGACTGAGAATCATCAATCCAACTTTCTGATTTTAATGTTAGCCTAGAAGAGTTATCTTTGAGAGGTACAGTATCTTCTTTGAAAGATTTGTATTATACAAATGCTTCTTGAAGGATTAAAGCAGTATTAGATAGATTTGAAAGTTTAGATTTTATAGAAAAAATGACAATTAAAGAATATCAAAAAGTTGATGAATGATTTGAATTTGTTTTATATGCTAATGTTATAAACAATGACTGAAAATAAAGATCTTTTGAAAAAACTAATAACAGATGATAATACTAAAAAGTTTGAAAATCTGTGAACTGATGATGGTTCAGATAAAGACGAAATAATGACAGTATCTAGGATTGTGCAGGTAAGATATAGATTTTATGCTGTAGGAGTACTGTTGTTAATCTTGATAGTATTGTTTAGATTATTTTTGCCAACATTAGATAAGTATGATGCAAAAAAATCTGAATTAGCTAGTTTGAAAACAAAATTAGAGAGCTTGGAAAATAGAGAAAAACAATATGAAGAAAGTATTTGATTTGTTGAAAGTATAAATAAGAATTCAGATCAAATCGTTGATTGTATAAATCAATGAGAGTCTTGTCAAGAATTGCCAAAAGAGATTAAAGATGAACTTTGATTAGCCAAATCTTATCTTTTGACCAAAAATTTGGATAATGCAAAGATGGATGTAGACGAGAGAAAAATAATTGAAAATATTGATATGTTTTTGTTGAAGCTTGAACCATTTTCAAATAATTCATATGTTAATGGAACTATATCAAAAATATCTATATGAGATAAAGAGAAAATTGATTGATTGTATAAAGTGCCAGTACAATTAGATATTACATTTGATGATAAAGAATCGTTGTTGGCTTTTATAAATAATATAGAAAAATATGTGCCAGTAGATGATTCTATACGTGTATTATATAAAATTGATAGAATTACTTATGATGTAGTGAATTCTGACGAACCTCAAGATACTACGGTTTATATGAATTTGTATTATTTTGAGGAATAATTTATAAAAATAATTAAACTAAATGGGAAAAACAGAAAAACAACAATATAAAGCACATGGGATAGATCGTTTTATCATTGAATTCTTGGAATCAAAAGATAAGTCATCTTTTCGTGGTAGTGATAAAATATTCTTTTTTAGGGAATTATCATATATGTTAAAAGGATGAGTATGATTGGTAAAAGCTGTTGGTGTAATTTCCCAATGAACAGATAATTATGCAGTTAGAGAAATAGCAAAATTGATAAATGAATATTTATCAACATGAAAAAGCTTGTCTTATGCTATGGATAGATTGCCAGATTATTTTGATGAATGAGATTGTAATGTGATTAAAGCCTGAGAGAAATCTTGAAATCTCGTAACGGTATTAGATTCTTTGGCTCAAGAATATGAATTTATTACAGAAATAAAAAATAAGTATATTTGAGCATTAATTTATCCAATAATCTTAATAATTTTTGCTGTAATTGCTGTAATAGCATTGTTTTGATTTATATTGCCAGGTGTATTTGATTTGGCGATTTGAGTATCTACTTCAGAATTACCATTCTCAACAAGATTAATGAAATGAATTTCAGATTTTTTGATAAATAATTGGAGACTTTTATTATGGATCTTTTTATGAATTTCATTGTTTTGTTGGTTATATTTTTCTACTGAAAAATGAAAAAGAACTTGGTTTAACTTTTTGTTGTCAGTCCCATTGATTGGTAAAATGACTAAATGTTATTATTTAGTGAGATGGTGTAGATATATGAGATTGATGCTGAAATCATGAATGAATTATATAGAGACTTTCAAGACATTGAGAGATGTACTTTGAATACCAGCATATCAAGAGATGATTGAAAGAGTTTTGTGATGATTGCAAAAATGATCAAATATATATGATTCATTGAAAGATGAAAAAACTTTGATACCAACGAACGTATCTGTGCTTATCAAAGTATGAGAAGAAACTGCAAATTTGGAGGGATCTTTGTTGAATGTATTAAATATGTATCAAGAAGAATTAAATGTTACAATAAATAGTCTTTCAAAGGTACTTGAACCAATAATTCTAGTCGGTATCGGAATTATCGTAGTTCTCGTAGCTTCTGGAGTATTCTGATTAATATTCCAAATTATGGAATGAATTTAATATATTTTAAAATTTAAGTATTTTAAATATGAAAAAAAAGTGATTCACTTTGATAGAAATGTTGATAGTTATAGTGATAATTGGAATACTTTTGACTTTGTCTATGCGAATATCCTGAGACCGTGTGCAAATTTTAAAAACAAAATCTGTATGGGAACAAGTGGTTTATAATTATAATAATTTATATGCAAAAAATTTGTTAACTAATTATTATAGTTGAAATATGTATGATAATATGGTAATAAGATTTTCGGAATGAGATGCAAAATTATATTATCGTTATAAAATGTATTCAGATGAAAAGACGGCTCAAGATAATAATCCTTGGTTGTCAGAAGTTGTACAGTGATGAAGTTATAAAGTGGATAAATTGTATTTTGAAGGTAATGATCATCCAGTTAACGAAGTATATGCAGTATTTGAACCATATAAAATTTGATGTGTTTTGTCAAATACGTCTCAAAATAATGAGAATAATTCTTCATATAAAAAATTAAAAATTGATTTATTGGTAAATACAAATAGTAGGTACTGCTTTGAGATTTCTAAGGATTTGTGTAAATTGCAAGTAGTTAATTGTGAATAAATCTTTGTATAAAATTTGGATTGAATATTATTTTTGTTTTTTTATAAGTTTTGTATGTAATATTTAATCTTTTTTTGATGAAAAAAAAATTAGCATTTACTTTGATAGAAATATTGATAGCTATATCCGTTTTTGCAATCGGTATTTTGGCTGTGTTGAGAGTTTTAACTGGAAATTTGTCAACTTTAGATACGACTAATATAAAGTTACAAGCCACTGTTTTGGCAAAAGAATGAATTGAACTTTTATATAATGTTAGAGATTCAAATTTAGAAAAGAATTTGTCACGGAATTGCGTGATGAACTCTAGTATTTATACAACTTCACTTGGTGATTTAAATAGTTATTATTTAAATTTAAATAATCCTGAGAATTTTATTTGTTCATGATATTTTTCAACAGATAATTTGTTACAATTATCTTTTGATGAGAAATATTACCTTTATCAGGCTATAATTCAAAAGCAGGAATCATTTGATGAATTGTTCACCAGAAATCAATTGTGTTTATATAAAGACGAGTTTAAAAAGTTATCTCGATATGCATATTGTTCTGCAAAAGAATGATGAACAGGGACAATATTTGCAAGGTATCTTTCTTTTTCTCCAGTGTATGCTAGTGATATAGTAAATACTGTTAAATCGGTTGCTGATTCAAAAAGTGATTCAACAGAATCAGACACTGCTCAATCTGCTAATATTAAGTTACCGGAGGAAAAAATATTAAAAGTAGAAGTACATGTATTGTATAATAAATTAGGTAAGACATGAGACATTGTGTTTGAAAGTTTTATTTGAAATTATTAAATGAAGAGAGCGTTTACATTAATAGAAATGTTGATTGTTATATGTATATTGGGTGTTTTTTCTGCTGTATTGTTTAGAACTTACAAGACAATATCAGATATATCTTTTAGAGTAGAGCAACAAAAAAATGTAAATGAAGAGTTTTTGTTTCTTTCGGAGGTATTACAAAATTTTGCTAATAGAAATTCTATAGATTTTGCTAAATATAGTTCTTTGGGTAATGATGATTGATTCGCTGAAAGGTTATATTTATCATGAGATGATTGAGAAATAGAAATTTATTCTAGTGGAACTTGCGTTGATTTTTCACAGGTCCCTGATCTTTCACAGTTACAGTCATGATGTGCGTTGTTTATAAAAATAAATGAAGGTGAACCAGTGCAGCTAACAAACGATTCTGTATACCTAAGCAAAGCAAAATTTAAAATTATACCTTATTCTGATTCTTATTTTAAATCTATAGAATGTGATACAAATTATTTTGCATGTATAAATGATGATTGATTTCGGTTATTTTTGGATATATATCCAAAACACTATACAGATGATCTTTGGGCATATGATGTTCATCTTTTAGTTCAGCAATTTTTTAATATATAGTTTGTCTTTGTATGAAAAAGATTAATTTAAAAGATAGAAAATTGAATTGAAATATTAGTATCTTAGTTATACTTGTTCTTTTGGCGTGCTCTTTGATGGGAATTTTGAGTATGAATTTTTTAAATAATTTACTTTCGTATACGGATAATAGCTATAGTTATTATAAGTCTTATTATTATGCAAAAGCTGGGTTGGAATTAGCATTGACAGAAGTAGATAATTCTGATGTGTGATTTTCACATTTAATTTGATTTTGAGATGTAATTAATCAAAATTTTGATGGTGATGGTGCTTTTAATGTAAACATAATGTGAAGATATAAATTTTTATCTAATGAGTTCTGGACTAAGACAGATGAATGTAATGATAAAACAGCTCTTTCTATACCGGCTAAATGATCAATGACGTTACCTATGTTTTATGATAATTCATCAAGTTATAGCGTAATATTGTCCGATAGTAGTGATTATAAACTTTTGTTTCAAGATAGAACAAAACTATCTGTGATAAATTATCCTTGAGGTCAATATCCAACACTTGATATTTGAGTTGTTTTCCAATCTTGAGATAGTGTTTTGTGGGATTATATTTATATGACTTGATTATCTTTTAATAGTAATTTTTTTAAGAACTATTTTCAAAATTTTGATTCCATGTATAGCAGCGAACAACCTTGGGATAAGCAATATTTTTCGTATATAGTTATTTCAAATCCTACAGACAGTGAAATAAAATTTTGTATAAATGTATGAGATGATCAAAATAAACAATACGCATGGCCTACTACTAAATATTTTATTTCTAGTAGGTGAGAATATAGAGGCAAAACTGTTTGATTACAGGCTATTTATGCACAGCCATTGCCATCATTTTTTATTAATCCGTATGTAAGTACAATATCTTCTTCGCAGCAGCAGTCTGTATTTTCAGTTTATGATGAATAATTTCCTTAAATAAAAAAAGTCTCAATTTGCATGAGACTTTTTTTGAAAATATTTTTAGTATTATAATTTTCACATAAGTTCATCCAAGCTTTTTGCTTGTTGTTCTTTTTGCTCTGCAGCCTCTTGAGCCATTCATAATGTATCAAGTATTGCTTGCCATCTTTTTTGTCTCATAATTCTTTCTTGTTCGATTGCATTTTTTTCATCATCACTTCATTGTCTTAATATTTCTAAGTTAATTTGTTCTTCTACGTATATTTCATATAATCTTTGAATCTGGAAAGATCGTAATTCTGAAACCTTTTTTACGATACTTTGATCACCACTTTTTACTGCAATATATAATTCTGGAATTTCTTCTCATTCATTAGCTTTGAATTCATAGTCGCTTGAAAATGATCACAAAACTAATTGTTCTAGTAAATCTCGATCAAAATCGTTTTGTAATTCATCTGGAACTAAGTATTTTTTTGGAGAAAAAGTAGCCAAATAATCTTTGTACCAAATTTGTTCTTTTAATCATCAGGCAATTTCTCAATGTGCTTGTTCGTATTTTTCAATTATATCTTTTTTTTCAGGATTTTCTCTAAGTTCTCCTATAAAAGCGTTGAAATCAAAAAGCATATTATTTTTATAATATGTAAAAGAGTTTCTTGTATTATAAGTAATTTGTTTGGTGTTGCAAGTGAAAATTTAGATTTAATAAATTATTATTGTTACTCTGTTGGTGTTTGTGTCGGTTCGGTTGTTGGTTGTGTAGGTCAGATTGGTGCTTGAGTTGCTTCTGTTGATGTAGGCATATTGTTTGTGTCGGTTGTTGAAGTATTGTCATCTTCTTGAATTGTTCAACCAAGTCTTGCTCATATTTCAGCATCAACAAATTCTCTCTTTCTTCAGTATTTTTTTGCTGAATATTCTTTTAAAATTGGAACTATTTTATCGTTTTTATAATCTTTTGTATAAATAGCATTCATACTAAATGGACGCGTTGTTGCGTTATCGATATTTAATTTTATGTATGCTTTATAGTTGGCAATTCATGTAATATCTCAAGATCAGAGTACTGGTTGATATTCTTTTTCCAAGAACTCTGCATCTGGTGCACCGACTTTAAATGACATCATTGTTCAAACGTTACCAAATACGGCTGATTTTACATCTCCTTTTCATCATTCTGACTTATTCAAACCTTGTCATGCTTCCAATTGTGCAATATATTGGTGAGCCATGATTAGACAGAGCCTATATTTTCTGGCCTCTGATAAGATATCGGCAAATGTTCATGATACGAAGTTTTGGAATTCGTCGACGTATAGATAGAAATCTTTCCTATCTTTTTCTGGCATCCTTGCACGTCACATGGCTGCATTATATATTTTTGATACCAATATCATTCACAAAAGTTGAGCGTTGATATCTCAAATTTTTCATTTAGAAAGACTAATCAAAAGTATTTTTTGATTGTTCATTACATCTTCAATATTGAATGCTGATTTTGTTTGTCCGATAATATTTCTAATAAGTCTGTTTGTATTAAATGATACGAATTTAGATGAGAAATATGGGATAATTTCTGCCTTTTCCCTATCTCACATGGCATTATATGTCTTTTCTCGGAAGTTCCTTACTGTTGGATTTTTTACAAGTGATGTCTTGTACTCTCTGTATCATTCGTCGGTAAACAACCTTGTAATATCCAAAATTGTTGGTCTGTCTTCAAAATCTTCTAATACTGTTAGACTACCATATTTGAAATATTCTTGGATACGTGGACCAAATATTTCTGGACCAAACATTTTTAAGAAAATTTCTGTAGCGTCATTTACTGTCCTATCTGCCTCATCGATATTATTAATTTCGTATAGATTTAATCACATTGGCCTATCTTCATCTCAAGCATCAAAGAATATAACGTCCTTTGCTCTTTCTTTTGGCACATAATGAAGTAGATCTTCAACTAAGTCTCCATGTGGATCAATTACACATAATCAATCTCAATTCCACATATCTTGTCTGGCTAATGTTTGCAAAAATACTGATTTTCAGGTTCATGATTTTCAGATACAGTAGTGATGTCTTGTCCTATCTTCTCTTTTTATATAGACAGGAGAGTATTTGTTTCTGTAAATATTAACTCATAATAATATTCATTCTTTAAATACTTTGTATCAGAATACTTCTTTTTCTTTGGTTTCTTTTACAAATTTTTCTCAATTTTTTTCGACTATTTCTTTTCATTCTAATTCGTTCTCTTTGTATTTATTAATTGGTACTAATTCATCTTCTTGGACTATTTTTTTTCATACCGCTCGATGATGTTGATCTTCTTCCAAGACTTTAGATAGATTTCATCATTTATATTTTTCAGCTAGTTGTCAGCTGATTACATAACTTGTTGCACTATCTTCTGAAAGAGTTGGTAAATTTGATGGAGCAGCTACTACTTTATATTGCATCCATTCTATTGCATTTGAACGGTTGTATGTATAATCTGGGAAGTGGAATAAAGATGTTAATTCTCAAGTTGTAAATATGTTTGATTTGTAAAATAAGTTTGTCAGTCCATAGTTTACTGCTAACGTCCATAATGGTCTTGAGATAAATCATAAAAATGATGCTTTATTTGCTAGATGTTCTAATTCGTTTCAATATTCGTCGGTATATACACTAAAAGCTCATATTAAATTTTCCATATTTCATTGGACTCTACTTTCTTCATCAGATGTGGTAACCAATAAAAGTCCTGATTCGAAAGCTGGAGTTCCGGCTTCTTCTCACATATCATTTAATGTATCTTCCTGTGCTTTAACCATACGTACCATTGTAACATCGTCTGCATTTTTTCATTTTGGTCATTCTCAATACGCCATTAATTTGAAAAATTTTTTGAACCCATGGAGAATTTTTCATCAAATAGATCTTGGTGAAATATCAAGATTTTTGTACAATCTGTCTATTTTCTTTTTAGCTTGTGTGTTCCAATCATCTCATAAAGGTTTAATATTTAACATAATTGTTGCAGTATCGTATTTTGAAATATTTCAGATGGCATCAATGATGTTGTTTATTGGATCGTCACTAAGCTTTTTATACATTTTGAGTGTATATACATCATCTTTTTCTGCTTGTAGAGGCATAACTTTATAATGCTTTCTTTTGAAAATATTTGGTTCATTTACTATTTCTATAGAACTGTCTGGATATTGTGCTCAAATAGATCATTCAATGATTGTTTTATACTCTGGATAACATCATATAATAAAATTTAAAACTCAATTTACATAATGATACATTAGTGAAATTCTTGGTTTTCTGAATATCTTATACATTATTTTATCTTTAAATGTTAATTTTCATAGCTTTTTTAAGTTTGTATACACTTGAGACATTCTTCAGATTTTTTCCTTCATGTCTTTAGCAATTTCTTTTGCTTGTTCACGGTCTGTCTTACTATCTCATCTAGGTACTAATACTTTCATATAAATCATTCTACCATGGTTTAGAAAAGCATAACCCCATCTAAAACACCGTTTACAAATTTTTATAATAATGATAACTAGTATGAAAAATATTATAGACAATTTCAGTATATTGAAGAATCAATGTATTTTTACATGCTTTTGATTGTTTGGTACATATGGTGTAGCTTGCTCTGTTTGTGTTGTGCTGGCTGCACTATGAGTTCAAGAAGCGTTATATGAGGATATATCGATATTGTTTAAGAAGTTGTTTAGGTTAACTGAACTATTTCAAAAATAAGAAAAACACTCATCGTTGTATTGTCATCGTGCTTTACTTTTTAGAGTTGATGGACTATCTCTCAATGATTCATCTTCTATGTATTTATTTACTATTAACTCTTCACATACATCTTGTGTTATCATGTTTTGCTTATAAATAAAAAAATACATATATATTATATGTGAAAATCTTTTTGTAGTCAAAAAAATGGTTATTTTTACAGAACTATGTCTTGCCTTTTTAGAAAAATGTTATATCTATAAACACTCACTAATTTTTTTGTCTTGAAATTCTATTATACTATTTTTTTCTGTTATTCCTTTTTCGTCTAATAAATTTAAAAAATGCCTAAAAATTTCAACTGTGACTTTTGTGTCTCACATGGCTCTATGAGCACGTTCATTTGTTAATCAAAAGTAATTACAAAGTGTTCATAAGTTTTTTTTTGGCAAATCTGGTAATAGCCTATTTGCTAATTTTCTGGTACATAAGCAACTATTCTGTATTCGTTTGTTTGTACAACTATATATGTTTTCAGATATAAATCCATAATCAAAATTAGCATTGTGTGCTACGATAATGTCATTTTGTATAAAATCTAAAAAATTTGGAATTATTTCGAAAAATTTTGGAGCATTTGACACCATTTCATTTGTAATTCATGTTAATTTTGTTATTTCACTTGGGATATCCCTTTCAGGGTTTATCAACGTTTGAAATTCTCATAAAATATTTTGTCAATCAAATTTTATTGCTGCTATTTCTGTTATTTTGTGTCTATATTTTGATAGTCATGTTGTCTCAATATCCAAAATAATGTAATTCATTTTTGATTATTTTTTTAGTATCTCAATTAATTTTTCTTTATCATTCCATTTTCTAGTTCAGAAATTTGTTCGTTGGATTGGTTCGTGTCATTTTCCTGCCAACATGACAATATCTCAAGGTTTTGCGATTTGTGTGGCAAATTTTATTGCTAAGTATCTCTCTGGTATAATATATAATTTCTTTTTTATTTCCTCAGTTGTTTGTATTTCTTGCGTTAGTTGTTTTAGTATATCTAATCTATTTTCAGTATCTGGATCGTCGTCAGTAGCTATTACTATATCGGCAAATTTTCCTCATAATCTACCCATTTCTGGTCTTTTTAGTTTATCTCTATTTCAAGGTGCTCAAAAAACTAATATCAATTTGTTGTTTCATTTTTGTCTGTGTAAGAAACGAAGGGTTTTGTCTAATGCATCTGGATCATGAGCAAAATCTATAAAGTAGTAAACTCCGTTATGTTCCACCTTTTCCATCCTACCACTTACTCATGTGAATCCAGAAAGAGATGCTATACAGTCTTTTATATCTAATCATATTTGTATTCCTACACTTAGTGCAGCAAGATAATTGTAAATATTATAATTTCATAATAAGTAAGTTTTGGTTGGATATTTATTTCACAAATATATTATATCAAAAGTTGTTTCATGCGTATCATCTACTATATTTTCAGCTCTAATGGTAGATGAATTTTGTAATCAAAAAGTTATTTTTTTGTCAAATGCTAATTCGTTGTACCATTCTTTTCATATTTTATCATCAGAAGGGAATGTGGCATATTTTGTATTTTTTCAATTACCCAAAACATATTTAAATAATTGTTTTTTTGCTAGAGCATAGTCATCCATATTTTTGTGATAGTCTAGATGATCTCTAGTTATGTTTGTTAGTACAGCATAATCAAATTTAACTCATTCAAATCTATCTTGGTCTAATCATTGTGATGATGCTTCAAGTACTGCGATTTTGCATCATTGATTTTTTGCATCGGCAAGTATTCATTGTAATTGATATACATCCAATGATGTCATTTTTTTGTCGTTTACCATGGTTTTATTTCCGATTTTTATACATGCTGTACTGACCATTACAGTAGGTCATACCAAATCATTGAATAGTTTATGTAGCATATTTACTGTAGTGGTTTTTCAATTTGTTCATGTAACTCAAACTATGAAAAAATCTTTTGAAGGATTTCAATTTATGAAATTGGCAATTTTTCAATTTGCTCTTTTTCGTAATTGATAGATAAAACTATTTTTAAACGAGTTATAAAATTTTTCGTATCATATAAGTTTTTTTATAAGTTTTTTCATCAAAAAATATTCCTTTATAAAATATGATGATATATATATTGAATTGATGTTGATTTACAATTCTATTTTTTATGTAAAAAAGTCTTCAAAAATTTGACAAATTTAAGAGTTTTGATTATAATCGGATAGTAGATTTTATATTATATGCATAAAAACATGACTGAAAGATGACATGATTGAGCAAATAGGATTTTCCCTACTATACCAGAAGATTCAGTGTTCCATGAATCAAATTGATGAGATTTTGAAAATGATCAATACTTATCATTTTTGCTTCATATGATGGTTGATTATGATGCTTCTGATATATATATTACATATTGAGAGGAGCCAGTATTGAGAGTGGAACAAGAAGCATTGAGAGTTCAATGAGCATTAAAAATGACTGATAATATTTTGATTAGTTTTTTTGATATATTGGTAAGTGATGAAGATAGAGCATTATTTAAGCAAGAACAGAGTATTGATTTGTGATACTCATTACATGGTAGACGTTATAGGATAAATATTAGTCAACAAAGATGACATATTATGATTGTTGCAAGGTTGTTGGCTGAAAAGGTTCCTACTATTGATGAAATGTGATTGCCACCTATTTTAAAGAAATTAGCACATACTTCTTGATGAATAATATTTGTATCATGACCGACTTGATCAGGTAAATCAACTACATTGGCAGCAATGGTTGAGGAACTAAATCAAACTAGATATAAACATATTATTACAGTAGAAGATCCTATAGAATACGTTTTTGAGCCTAAAATGTGTGTGTTTGAACAAAAACAATTGTGAAGAGACGTGACAAGTTTTGCAAATGCGATGAAATATGCTGTTAGACAAAGACCTGATGTTATTTTGTTTTGAGAGATCAGGGATCCAGATTCTGTAAGATATGCGATGTCTTTGGCTGAGACGTGACATTTGGTGCTTACTACAGTACATTCAAGATCTGCAGAACAAGCTATAAATAGGATCGTATCAATGTTCCCTACAGATGAACAGCCACAGATTCAAAATCATTTAGCTGAAAATATGATAGCAATTATTATTCAAAAACTTGTAAAAAGAGCTAAAGGTCATGGGGTAGTTGCTGTACATGAAATTTTGTTGAATAATACTCCTGTAGCAAATACTATTAGAGATAATAAATTAAATCAAATAGATAATGTAATATTTACAAATAGGAAATATTGAATGCAGCTCTTAGATGATTGTTTGGTTGAACATATAGTAAAATGAGATATATCTTATCAGACGGCGATGGAAAATGCACGTGATCCTTCAGCAATAAAAAGATGATTAGAACAATTGTGATTAAAGGTTGTAGGTTAAAAATTTTTTAGATATCGGGCAGCGATGATTGAAGCAGTCTCTGTCCTGAGGACGGTATCTCCTAATGATACCGTTTTTATTTTTTTTCAAAATTTCTTGTAATCATTTTCTGTGAGTCCTCATTCTGGTCAGATGATTCATAATGCATTTTTAATTGTTCAGATGTTTTTGAAATTGCTTTCGGATTTATCAAATACAATGACTTCTTTTCATTCAATTATTTTTGAAATATCTTTTTCAAATGTTATTTTTGGCAATTGTCGTCATCGAGATTGTTCTATGGCTTCTTTTGCTATTTTATTTAATCTATCTAATTTTTTTTCATTTCGTTCTCTGATAATTGATCTTTCACTTGGTCGGAAAAATATATTTTTAATTCATATTTCGCTGAGTTTTTGGACGATTGTCTCCATTTTGTCTCGCTTGTTTGACATGGCGATAGCTATTCAAGTTTCATTTATTTGCTCTGGATGCTCAATAGATTCTACTATTTTTCAAAAAATATTTTTGTCATCTCGATTTGAAATCTTTAGTTTATATCTAGCATTTCCATTTTGTACAAAAAACGAATCTCAAATTTTCATTCTCAAAACTTTCCTAACTTGTGAAAGTATTTCAATATCAGATATCTTTATTGATTCTCATTTTTTTTCAAAGTTTGTGATAAATAATTGCATGGAAATAATGAAGAATTAAAACTTAGTAATTAATAATTTTCGGGGTTGTATATATATATTTTTTTATAATAGAAAAACAAACTAAAAATCTACTGTAAAAAGTTCCCAAAAATTTGACAAATAAAAATTTTGAGATATAATATTATATACAAAAATCATTTATGTCATTAAATGAAAAACAAAAAATGAAAGAAATCAAGTTAAAAAGTCAGCCAAAATGGATGGTGAGAATGTTTATTTTAGTATGAGCAATACTGTGAGGAGTATTTGCTTTTATTTCACATCCAATATGATGAACAAACGCACAAAGCATGGATTGTCCAGAATGAAAGTTTTTAGCTACTGGAGATGTATGTATTACAAACGATAAAGATATTGTTATCCAAGCTACAGCGACGGAAGCAAACCAGACTTTGAAAATAAATAAGTATTTCGCCAATGCATATACAGTAGATCGATGAGATGGAATGACTGAAGATTTGACAGCAAATACTACACATACTTATGACACAGCATGAATATACGAAGTAGTTCTATCATTATCATGAGCGAATAGATGGACATTCCAAAATGGAACTAAGCCATTAGTTCCAACAGCATGAACTACAGTGACGTGAGTACAAATTATATATATGCCAAGTTTGGCAGACTGATTTGGAAATAGCGCTACAATTCCAGGGAATTATTTCTTCAAATATTTCAACTATTGATGATCTCTCACAAATTTACCAACAAATTCTTTTGATACGAGTAATATTACGACGGTAGGAAATTCTTTTTTCCATTGTTTTAACTATTTTTGAAAACTCACAACTTTACCAGTAAATTCATTTGATACATCAAATATTAGTGGAACTGTAGGGAATAACTTCTTTTCTTGTTTTAATCTATATTGAAAGTTAACAAGTTTACCAGAATGATCATTTAATGTAAGTAATATCATAACAGTTGGAAACGATTTCTTTAGCTCTTTTAATGAAAAATGAGCGATAACAAGTTTACCAGAATGATCATTTAATATAATTAATATCATGGCAGTTGGAAATAATTTCTTTTATTCTTTCAATGATGATTGAGAACTTACAGGTTTACCAGAATGGTCTTTTGATACATCAAATATAAGTGGAACAGTAGGAAATAACTTCTTTTGCCGTTTTAACCAAGGGTGACAACTTACAAGTTTACCAGAATGATCATTTGATATGAGTAATATCACGACAGTAGGAAATAATTTCTTTGATTCTTTCAACTATATTTGAGAACTCACAAGTTTATCGGGATGCTTATTTGATATGAGTAACATTATGACAGTAGGAAATAATTTTTTTAGCGCCTTCAATTCTAATTGACAACTTACAAGTTTACCAGAATGATCATTTAATATAAATAGTATTATGACAGTAGGAAATAATTTTTTTAGTGCCTTCAATTCTAATTGACAACTTACAAGTTTACCAGAATGATCATTTAATACAAATAGTATTATGACAGTAGGAAATAATTTTTTTAGCGCCTTCAATTCTAATTGACAACTTACAAGTTTACCAGAATGATCGTTTGATACAAGTAATATTACTACAGTGTGAGATGGCTTCTTTTATTGTTTCAACTGTAGATGAGCAATAACGAGTTTGCCTGAATGATCGTTTGATACAAATAAGATCACGACAGTAGGAAATGATTTCTTTATGTCTTTCAATTCCAATTGACAACTCACAAGTTTACCGGAATGATCATTTAATACCAACAATATCACAACAGCAGGAGATTCTTTCTTCTCTGCTTTCAACTCTAATTGACAACTAACTACTTTACCAAGCTCATTTACAATGAGTTCTGTGTGAGCGTTAGTAACTGGTGATTATGATGAATATTTTTTGCCTGGTGCTTTTGATGGTGGATATTCTTCGGCTTTTCATTCGTCATATATGTTAAATAAAAAAGTATCAGATTTGGTATCCTGAGTAGCTGCACCTTTGTATGATAGAAATACATTTTCAGACAATCAACCATGAAGATGTTGAGTAGATCCAAATTGGTTGAATACTACTTCAAATGCTTGTAGCATAACATATGATGCTAATGGATGAAGTGCAATATCTGATCCAACGGTGAAATATACAGCAGATACAACATGAGTAGTAGTATGACAAAATATAACTATCCCTACAAAAAGTTGATATATATTGAGTTGATGGTATACAGAAACAGAATGATGAGAAAGAGTAGAAACTATAATCTTCCCAGATATGGATGGAGAGACAATTTATGCACAATGGAAAGAAATTTCACAATATACAGTAACATATAATGCGAATGGATGAAATACAACACCATCAGCAGTGACAGTGGAAAGCAACACCTCGATTAATTTACCAAATGCACCAAGGGATGGATATGAATTCTTATGATGGTATACAGAAGAAGAGGAATGAATAAGAGTATGATGATATAATGATACTTATACAGTTTCACAAGATGTTATATTATATGCACATTGGATTGAAGTTTTACCAGAAGGTATATTCTTTCAAACATGAGATATTACATATACAGACACAAATTGAAAAGTGTTTACATGAATTGGAACTATCACATTTACTGTTTGAGATGACACTATTACTATATTAGATAGGAATTTATGAGCAACAACTAATGATACATGAAACGATGATTCTTTATGATATTATTTTCAATGGTGAAATAATTATTGATTTACGAATGATTCTTGAATAAATAATATTGATTTAATGGCTGTTAGCTGAAAATTAGATACATTAGGAAATGGATGGAATAATCCATATATTAGTAATATTATAATAACAGATAGGACAAATATATGAAATGCTGAAACATATAATATTAATTCTAATTTATGGTGATGATCTTGAGATAGTATCAATAATAATTGGTGAGAAGATACATTGCTTGATTGATATAAAAGACAATGACCCTGTCCAGAGTGATTTCATGTTCCATCACAATGAGAACGAGATAAGTTAGTAAAGTTACGATTTAATAAAAATAAAGGATATCAATATGTAGATAGGTTTTGGGTTCAAAATAATCTGCATTATTTTTATTGAAGTAATTATTTATGAACATTATTTTTAAATAATTTTTTATTGAGAGAGCGTTCTGCACATTTCTTATGATCAGATCAATATAATAATCCTAGATTCCAGTGATGGTCATCATCATCAGATATAAATGGTTTTAGATTTTGAGATGCACGAAGTGGCTCAGTAACAATGATTCGAGCAGAAAATAGACCAGATCTGAAAAGTGTTCGTTGTTTTAAAGATATGACATGATATTTAGTAATGCAATACGAAACAAATTGATGAACACCTATTCAAGCTCAAACAACAGTATCGTGAGAGATTTGATACTTACCATGATATACAACACAAAAAACATGAGTAGATTTTTTGTGATGGTATACAAATTCTGAATGTACAGAAAAGGTTGAATTATCATGATTTACATTTAACAAAATTATAACATGAAATACAATATTTTATGCGTGATGGTGATATGATTATATTCTTTTAGATCGAGATGAGTCGGTAATAGAATCTTGAAAGGTTTTGGAATGAAAAAATATAAATCCTTCAGTATTACCAAATAGAAATTGATATACTTTTGTTGGTCGAGATAAAGATCTTACTAATATATCTGGAAATTTGGTTGCCAGAGCAATTTATCAGAAGAAAGAAATATCAAATTGATGATGAACAAAATTAAGTAAAGATTATTGTCCATGATGAGACTACTCAGATAGTTATTATGATTGAGATTGTGGAACGGATCCAAAAATAAAAGAAGAAAATGATGAAGAAGAAAACGTAAAAGTACATAATTCAGCAGAAGAGTTTGAGTATGATTCATTAAAATCAAATCCATATTATAGTGATGAGATGAATCAAGCATATCAGTTTGCATATCATTACTGAATTACTACAAAAAATAATATAAAAGATGCAGCAATGAATTGGGAGCTAACAAGGATAGCAATGGCAAAGATGTTGAGCCAATATGCTGTGAACGTGCTTTGAATAAAACCAGATACAACTAGAAATAATGAATTTGCAGATGTGTCAGATAAATTAGATACAGAATATGATGATTGAGTGACTTTGGCATATCAATTATGAATCATGTGAATTAATATGCCAAATAATGAATTTAGACCATATTGATATGTAACGAGAGCCGAATTTGCAACGGCATTGTCTAGATTGCTGTATAATACATCAGATTGAGAATTTGAAAAAACATCAAAATATTATGTACCACATATAGATAAATTAGCATATGAATGAATATTGACAAACACAGATCCATATATGAAAGAACTTCGTGGATATGTAATGTTGATGCTGATGAGAAGTGCTAAATAATTAATAATGAAAAATTAATAATTAAAAAATCCTTGAATGAAAATTTGAGGATTTTTTTGAATTAAAAATTTATTGTATTTTTTATGAATTTGTATAACAACAAAGTATTATTTTCTTTTATTTTTGTGATTTATAAAAAAATGACAGAAGTAAAAAAAGTATTAATGGTCATCGCAAATGACTGATTTCAGGATCATGAATTTGGAATATCATTTGCTGTATTTCATGATGCAGGTTTGGATATCACGATAGCAGCTGGTGAAAAATGAGAATGTAGGGGTGTTTTTTGAGCAAAAACTGTTGCAGATGTAGATTTGTTTTTTGCTGATGCTACTAAGTATGATATGGTTGTGTTTATATGATGAGGTTGAGCTTACACTCAGTATTTCCATGACAAGACCTATTTGAAATTAGCAAAAGATGCTAAAAAACTTTGAGCGATATGTATTGCTCCGATGATTGTGAGTGAAAGTTGAGTATTTAATTGAAAGACAGTGACTTGACGGGATCAGGATGGTGTCCAGCAATGATTTATAGAAAGGAATTGATGATTCCGATCAGAATGACCTGTTGTAGTTTGTGGAAATATAGTGACATGAAATTGACCAGATGCGGCAGAGGAGTTTGCAAAAAAATGTGTTGAAGTAATCAATAATTGATAATTTAAAAGATAAAATTCTAATGTTAAGTGATAAATACAGGTATGTCGCTATGGATTTTGAGACAACATGATTAGATGTTTCAAAAGATGAGGCGATACAAATATGATTAGTAGAGATAGATGTAAATTGAAATATTGTGAATCAATATAAATCTTTTTTAAAACCTGAAAAACCAGTTTCGGAATTAAAAAGTTTAGTTGCATATATTACTTGAATTTCGGTAGATGATATACAGTCTGCACCAAGTATTTTCGAAGTACAAGATGAAATATTGAGGTTTTTTTGAGAAAACACGATTTTAATTGGGCATAATATTGAGTTTGATATAAATTTTTTGAAAAAATATTTTCCTGATGTAAAGTACTTTGATAGTATTGATACATTTTATTTGGCTCAGAATTTGATCCATTATCCATTGAGCTATGCGCTAGATGTCTTGGTAGAATCTCTTGGTGCTAATAAGATTTTTAAAGAATATTTTTTGAAACTTCATGGATGAGAGGATTATGATGAAAATAATATCCATGATTGATTATATGATTCTCAAAATGCTTTGACGTTGTTTTTGTATGAGATAAATCGCATAGATACTTTGTTTGCTAAGTATCCAGTACTAAATAATTTCCTTTATAAAAATATTTGATTATATCATAAAATATTAGATTATCAAGTAGACCGGGCTTGAGAAAAAAATGAAAAAATTTCTGTACCAGCTCTAAAAAAGCAATTACCATGAAGTAAAACTTTGAAAACCAAACTAAGTATTGATTTAAAAAATTATAATATTTGAGAAAGATATTTTGTCTGAAATGTCGACTTGAGTCAACTTGTGATGTCATTAGTATCTGGAAATAAAGATATAATAATGTCTTTTGCTAGCGTGGCAAAATTAAACATTGTGAAAAATATTTTGAATGATGCTGGAATAAAAAATATTGGTTTTGCAAAAGGGTATACTACAATAGATCAAAATAAATTTTATAGATTTCTTAATAAAGATACATTTTCAGATAATGAATTTTTGTTTATTATAAAATATTTTTCTATTTTGATGAATGAATGATCTGTAATTGAATTGAATACAAAAGCTGATTACAAGATACACTATTATATTCAAGATGAGAAGAAATTTGAAAAATATCCAATAGTACTTACTACTCATGGATGATTGTATTCAATTTTGCAGGAGCAGGAGCATAAATACAAAAATTACGATGTGTGCTTTTTTGATACTGAGATGTGGTATAAATGATATAATGAATATCTTTCAAAACCATGTGATTTATATTCAATACTAAATTTTTTGGAGATATTGTTTTATAAATATTCATTGGATGAACAGCAAGATGCTGTGGATGTTTTGGAAAGATTTGCTAGATTTTTTGAAGTATTTATGTGAGTCCTATTTTCCGAAACGAAACAATTATTTGTAAACAATCCTGAAACTAAGGTGACTGTAAACCCTATATTAGAAAATATAAATTTTTATGAAACAAATAAACTAGTTTTACAGTTTTCAGATTATAAATCATTACTTCAAGAGTGTCTTGATGATGAAGATTTTCAAGCATTATGGACAAAAATTACACAATTATTTACTGTATTAACATGATTGGTTGATGTACAAAAAATTATGTATAATCAGTCTGAATTCTATTTTACTTATGCTGAAGCTGTAAAATATACAAATCGAGATGAATTTAGGGAGGTATTTCCATCGTGAGTTTATTTTTTGTCGGATTTTGAGAGATGATATCCTAAATTATTTGAACAAGATTCTGGATGAAAAATTTTATTAATGAAGAAAATTTCAAATCAAGATAGAGTAGTAGAATTTGTAAACGAATGGTTGCTTGAAAATAATTGAAAAATATGTTTTATTTTGTCTACTGTGAAAGCGGAGTCTAAAGAATTGTTTGATAAATTTTTTGAGTGATGATTACCATCTGATACTGCATTACTTGTAGAAAATATTACTTGATCACTTTGAAAAAATGTATTTAAGGCAAAGTCAGGATGAACAAAAATAATAATATGAGGTTATTCTTTTTTAATTTGGTTATTCTCGAATTGAATTGATATTGACATTTGTATAGAATTTAATATAATATGAAAGATGTCAAAGTATCTTTTAGATGATATTCAACGATATGCAAGAAAGAATAACATTTAATTCTAAAGCTTGTTTTAATATTATTAAGCTTGTTTGAGCTGTACTAATTTTGTATTTTTGATTAAAATTGTGAGTCGCTAATATTTGAGAAGATATGGATTTTTTAGTTTGAAAATATTATGAAGAAGTCTCTCCTATTGATGCTTCATATAGTGATGATTGGGTTTTGAATATGGGAATGCATAATATAACTGATGTTGAGCAGGAAGAAAAAGTAGATACTTATAGTGATTTAGATTGAGAAAATCATGAATTTGAATTGAAATATCAGACATTATGTTTGTCTGATTTTGATCTTTGTTTGAAAGTAAAATTTGTATGAGATATATCTTCAAAGGATAAATTCATGTATTTTGCTAGTACGATGTATGTATTTAATAATATTTCTAATAATATTAAAATATGAAAGAATATTAACACACAAACCAAAGTGATAACTATAAATTCTAGTTATGGAGCTACTAGGTGATCTGCTGATTGGAATAGTGTGACAATACATTTGTGAGCTGTAAAATCTTATGTAGAGTTTTTGTGATTGGTATCTCATGAATTGTGACATGTGGTAGATTTGTGAGTAATTCAAGGATATTCTTCGGAGAAAGATCCTGTTTATACAGAGTTTTGAAAAAGTGTATTTGCTGTAGATGATCCATCATTATCTTATTATTCTTTGTCTTGGAATAGTGAGAAAGTTAGAAAATCTGAGGCAGTAAAAGAAGATTTTTGTAGCTGATATGGGATGATAGATCCTTTTGAAGATTTTGCAGAATGTCATAATATGTATTTAAATCATAATGAGATTTTTAAATCTTGGGCCAAGGAAAATGAGATAATGAAGCAAAAATATAATTTCTTTGCTAATTTGTATGGAGGGAAATTTATGTTTAGTTCTACTTCTGATTTGGTAAAATTTAATGCAGATAAGACATGGAGACCTTGGGATACAACTAAAATGTAAAAATAAGCCTAATTATTTGTAAAATAGATTAATTGTCAATTAAAATACCTGTTCAAATGGTATTTTTTTTGTTAAAAAATTTTTTTTGAATATAATATTAGTGGTTATTTATTTGTCGTTTTAAGAATATGAGGCAATTTAAAAATTATATAGTATATTTTATTTTGGTTGCGCTGTGTGTAATTTTTAGTTTACCATCTTATGTGTTTGCACAATGATCAGGTAATGCTAATAAATGCTCAGCTTGTAATGCCACGCCTAGTGCTATGCAGGCATTTATAAATTTTGAAGTAGAATTATTAGAGTCATTACAGGAAGTGAGTGAAACAAAACAGACACTTTTGACGAATCCAAATTATGGTCTTTTTGCTGGATGAATGCCATTGTTGTGATCATTTTTAACATCCACTTATGAAAAAGTTAAAAAGAGTTTAGATAGTGAATTTAAAGCGACAAGAGCTATCAATATTACTACTGTACTTTTAACAGAGATGCTTTTTGAAAATGGTGATTCTGCAATTTCATCAATAACTATCCTTTTTAAAGATAGAGCATTTGTTAGAGATTATAAAATTTTGCAAGAATTAGATATGAGTACAAATGATGTAATATGGGATATGTGAATGTTGGGTATTTGGGATGACAGAGTATCTGCTCAGGTTCAGTCAAAAATTTTATGATTACAATCAAAATATTCTCAAACACATTGAGGTGAATATCCGATATTTACGAAACTTTCTATATCGTGAAGCGTAAGAAATCAAAGTCTTTTGCATTTTATTTTGAGGGTTAATTGATTGATGAAAGCAATGTTATCAAGTGTTAATAATTCTATAGTTATTGATAATGAAATAAAAGATTTTGAAAGTTTGTATTCTAGATGAAATATTATTGCAGAAGTAAATAGGGATTATATCGAACAAATACAATCCGAATATTCTTGTGCAAAAATGAAAGTTTGTAATGAAACGGTAGTATGAGCAATAACGTGATTAGTTGATGCGTCCGAATGGAGAGATTCTTTTAGTAGATCACGAGATACTATAAAAGACTCCATAGATAATTTGAAGGAACTAAAAAATCCACGAAAAACGTATACAAATACAGTCCGAGATGCAAATAATTCATGATGATTGACGGAAAGACAGGTTGAATTATTGCGTACTGTTTATGGACTTGATTCCAAAGATTTAACGACGTCTCAGATTGAGACATGGAAGAAGAATTGGTCTAATTTAAAAAAAGAATTAAATCCTTTTTCAGATGTGGTGGAGTCTTCTAAGAAATGAGAAAAAGTTGTAGATACTAGTAAAGATACAAATTCAAAGGAGCAAAATCAATGAAAAAAACAGGCAAAAAATAGGAGGAAAAGGCTTTCACAAGAAGAAAAAAATCGTTTGGCTGAACAATTTTATTGGCAGAGTATAATGCCAACTTCAGATAAAGAACAAGTAATATTGAATGATATGCAAAGCACAGTAAATAATATTTTAAAAGAAAAGTCTGAAGATAAGGAAGTGCTTTTAGCCTGATTAAATCTCAATACTCATTATTTTGTCGAAATATGAGCCTATATACACTATATTGTTGAAACTGTGATTTGAGACAAGAATAATGATTGATTAATACATAATCTGTGAGAGGTATGTACATATCAGTGTAGAAATAATTGAAAGGTGAATTGTTATGCTGATGAATAATTTATATGTTTTATTTGTTTATAGTATGAAAAATTTTAAAAAGATAGTTATTTGATTGTTTATGAGTGGAATATTTATAGCGCCATGTTTTTCATCAAATAATAATTATCAAGCTTGTTCGTCGATATTTATTGAGCAGTTACCAGACGGTGTGAATTATACTGAGATACTTTTTACGTGATGGAGCAGTAAAAATATATATAATTTAACAAGTTGATTTTGTGCAAATATAGCAACTTTAAAGTGTGTTAGTACTGGTGATTGATCTGCTGTTGATTATTTTGATGCATCTCAATCTTTATTTCTGACTGTGCTTTGTAATAGTGTAAAGCAATGAAATTTTTATCAAACTTGAAGTAGAGTTTTGAAAAAGAAATCATTTATAGATTTTTGAATTGTGAGTTCAGAAACTTGAATTACAGAATCTTGTCATCGATATAGAGGTATGAATAGTTGTAATTATGCTTATTATTTACCATGGATATTTAATAAAATCGAAAATGATATGTTTAATGTAAGACAGGCGAGATTTTTTGGTGTAAATGAATTGTCTGATTCCTTTAACCCTGAAGAAGCGGCTAATCAACTTTCTATATCAATCATGCCATGATTAAGTATTCAAAACTGATTAAATGCGTGAATTTGTGACCCTAATAGTGATTATTATAAATCAACATGTAAAACATTAAAAAATTACGTTAAAGATGCAGAGAATTTATTAAAAAATACTAGTGTAATTGATATAGAAAAATTACAGGAATTAAAAGATTCTGCAGATTGTGAAAACAATCCTGATCACAATATTTTATATTGTTGATTATTGTGAACGAATTCGGAATATCGTTTTTTGAATGCAGTATATAATGAATATTTTTGGTATAGAGTATTTTTATCGTATTATACTTCTTATATAAATTCATCTGATTTTGTAGATGGTGAACAAGATAATCAAGATAAGTACGAAGAGAATCAAGAAAGAATATCTTTGGTTCAAGACCAAATAATTAAATCTAAAACTGCAATAACTTTGTCTTTGAGAAGCCTAACTGAAATGACATATTCATTCCCAGTGCATGTCGGATTTTTGATGTATCATGAAGATGCCAAACTGTTTATGGAAAATTCATCAAAATTATATGCACCGATTAGGACTTTATATGATAAATTAAGAAATGTACAGATCAAAGAATCATAGTGTAATATCGTATATATTAAAAATGATGTCATGATTTATGGCTGTGTTTTTCTTTATTTCACGATCTTATTCTTTTGATCTGGTGCCATTGAATTTTTTGTCTAATTGGGTTGATAAAGTAGAAAAAAGCATAGAAATTAATGGCGCAAAGTGAAAAGCTATAATGAAAGATGTATATAATGAATCTTTGGAAAAAGCACAATTACTGGAAGTGAGCCCTATGATTGATGCAGTAAAAAAAACTACAAAATCGTTAAATGGTGAATTTTTGTGTAATTTGAAAGATGATGATTTAATAAATATCTTATATAGGGAAAATAATGAATTTAAGAAAAATATAAAGAATCTATCTTTGGATGTTTCATCACCTAGAAGAATAGATATGGTTAATAGTTGTTCTAAACTTATGGGATGTGTGTTAACATCTTCAGATTCTAGAAAAATTATGGATTCTTTGTCATATTGTAGTTTAATAGTTAATAATTATTACTTGGAGCATTATAGTAATAGTTATAATTTATCTTCATTATCAAAAGGAAATGAATGATATGAATCGTATCGAAACAATTCGTTAGAGGATAGTAGTTATGATATATTGTATGATGTATATATATTATCAAAAATATTATTTGATTCGCCTGAGGAGCCTTCAGAAGTGCTTTTTTATGATTTACCAGATATTAGTGCAATGTATGATGCTCCTGATCCTGAAGTTGATGTGGATAAAGATATATATTCTCCATATTATGTGGCTACTGTTAGGACATGAGATAATTCATGATCAGGGACTTCTTGAAGTATGTCGTGAGGTTGAAGTCCATCATGAGGTCATGATGTTAGTTGAGAATTTACTGAAGATGTCCAAGAGTTTGTGACAACAGTTACATATGAAGTAGAATGAACAGAGTGATCGGAATTTCTTTGAAATGATTGTGTGGATGGTTTTGAAATTGAATGAATTGAGTGATATTCATATACTGAGAGCTTTACATGATATGAGACAGGAGTTACTTGGACATCATATGATTATGGAGTAGCACTTAATCAAAATATAAATACTCTTTCTTGTAATAGAAACTGAAGATGTGAGGTTCGAGAATCTTCAACATGTTCAGATTGTATGACACCAACTTGATGAAATCCCACTCCACAGTGAACAGTTAATAATTCTGGAGATGATGAAGAAATGACTCGATCTGAAGAGGTAAAACAATGTTTTAAAGCATGTGATAATGTCCCATGTAATGCGACAAGTTGTGATAGATTGGCATGTTATGCTAAATGTGTATGTATTTCATATGCTAGTGATTGGTATAATCCTTTGCAAGATTATTGACTGTCTTCAGACTTTAAATTAGAAATTTGTGCTGTTCCAGTATTGGATAGTAAAGTTGCTACAACAAAAAAGGTTAGCAATTTGGAAATGGTAATCAGTGAATTGTATAACGTTATTTGGAATTTGAGAAATAGTGGAGAATTATCAATCAATAAGAAAAGTAAAGAATATTTGGATGCTTGATTTCAAAATAATGATTTTTCAAAGCAATTGTCATTTATGATTGATGCATATAATAGACTGCCGGAAGCGAAATGATCAGAAAAGCAAGAGGGAGATAATCAAACAAATTTAAATACGGTGATGATGGAAGCTATTCTTTGATTTGAAACTTCTCAAGATCCTTCTGGTTGAGCAAGAAATAAATATGTAGTTAAATGATGACCAATACAAGAATGAACTCTTATTGATACGACTGAAAAGGAATCTTATTCAGAAGTAGATTTAATGCCTTTACAGTCTGCATTACAATCTGATCATTTATCGGATATGGATAGTGAAATATCTGAGTTTTTACAAGCGAATTTGAATTTTTGGTTTGGCGTAAAAGATTCTTTTGAATCATTAAGAGATACTGCAAAGACTTTAGCTAATAAGAAATAATAGTTTTAATTTGTCGTTATTTTTTCAATTTCTTTTCCTATAATAAACAAATTATCTTCTTTCCATCTATTTGCCATCAAATGAAGTCATACTGGCATATTTTCTCATTTATCTTCAATAGTTCATACAGGGATAGAAATTGCTGGTAATCCTGCTAAATTTGCTGGTACTGTGTACATGTCTGCTAGGTACATTTTTAATGGATCATCTACTTTTTCTCAGATTTTTCGAGCAACTTCTGGAGTTGTTGGACTGAGAATTAAGTCATATTTTTGGAATGTGTTATCTAAATCTTGGATCATTTTTTCTCTAACATTGAGAGCTTTTAGATAATATCATTCATAGTTTGCACTACTTAATACGAATGTTCAAAGTAATATTCTCCTTTTTGCTTCTTCTCCAAATCATTCTGATCTAACTTTTGTGAAATATTCGTAGATATCTTTGGATTCCATTGTATTTCATTGATGTCAGAATCTGATTCCGTCAAATCTAGACAAATTGGTACTAAGTTCTGCTGGCATCAGAGTATAGTAAACAGATATTCCAGAATCTAATACTGGTAAATCTATTTCATCGATTTGGATTCATAAACTTTTTAATTTTTCTACTACTCATAATATTTTTTCTTTGATTTTTGGATCTAATCATTCTCAGAAACATTGTTTTGGCAAAGCTATCTTGTAATCTTTTATCTCTTTATTTGATTTTTCAATTGAATCTGCTTTTTTGTCTGATTGAGAATCATTTTCATCAAATCCCATAATTGCTTTCAAAAGAATTTCAGCATCATCAACAGTTTTTGTCATAGTTCAAACCTGGTCTAAGCTACTCGCCATAGATTGTACACCATATCTACTAATTCTACCGTAAGTTGGTTTTAGTCAAACGATTCCACACATAGCTGCTGGCTGGCGGACACTTCATCCTGTATCAGTACCAAGTGCTGCAATACATAGATCTTTGGCTACAGCGACAGCAGATCATCCACTTGATCCTCATGGGATTCTATTTGTACCATATGGATTTAAGACTGGTCAATAATACGAAGTTTCATTACTTGATCACATAGCAAATTCATCCATATTTGTCTTTCAAATTACTATTCCACCATTTTTTTCTAAATTCTGAATACATGTAGCTGTATAAGGAGCCACATAATCTTCCAACATTTTTGATCCACAAGTAGAGATTTCTCACTTTTGCATGATATTGTCTTTGATTGCGATTGGTGCTCATTTCAAGATTCAATCACTAGTTGTTGGCTGTGTATTATTTATCCTCAAATATATATTTTCTTTTTCATCTAAACTTTTTTTTGCTTTTTCAAAATATTCTGATTCTATTTTTTGACCATCTATTTTTCAATTTACTAATCAATCAATGTATTCTTTTAAATTCATTTATTATTTTTTTTGTTATCTAAAATACTAGTTATATATTCATAGGTCTCTAACTAAATCTTCACAATCTTGGTCTGACAGGCATTTTTTTCATTCAGTTATAACTGAGCATCGTCAACATTGTTGTTGAGTTGTTGTAGTATTTGTTGTCGTGTTGTTATTTTGAGTGTTATTGTTTGTTGTATTGGTATTTGTGGTTGTTTGTGTGTTAGTTTGGTTTGTTCATGTGTATGGTTGCTCGACATCAATAACAACGAATCATGATGGTAGAGTAGATCATGTTGTCTCTGTTATTTGGATATCGTTTCAATTTTGTGAGTTTTGGTTGTCTACTACTATATTGTTTCCTGATTTTAAGATTTTATCAAGTTCCTTATTTAATTCATCTAATCGGGACATGTCTTTGATCTCTCCATTGTCTTCATCTTCTTCATCATCTATTTCATTTGTAATGCCTGTATCTTCATCAGTAGTAACAGGAATATATATTTCATCGTCATTATCATTATTTTCGTTTATCTCGAAATTACTGTTTGTGTATGTCGTATCTCCGTTTATTACTATTCCAGATTTTTTTTCACGATGAAATCGGCTGGAAATAGTAGTAGGTATATTTCTTACTTTGTCTACAAATCTACTTGTAGCTTCTGGTTTTATGAAACGGAAAATAAAGAATACAATAATTAATAAGATTAGTATTATAAATACTCTTCTAAGAAATCTAAGCATTTGCATAAATTAATAAGATAAATAATTTGGGTTTGATACCTTTTGTTGATAAGTATTTTATTTATGCAATAATATATAACTTATAATTATTCAAAAAAATATATCAATAAAAAATATTGATTATAAAAAGAAAAGTCTTATCATTATCTGCTGTGATGATAAGAGAATATTTAAATGATAGTAGAAGATATTTATTGGAACACAAAAAATTTGTAACATTGGCTTTTGTTGTGTGATTTTGTCGTTTTTTCTATATCGTGTTTTTCTTGGCATACAATGTAAACACACTATTAACATATAAATTGGAAAAGTGATTATCAATATTTACCATATTTCAGTTGTTTGTAGATTTGGTAAATGAGAATAATTTACTTCGATTGGTTATCCTTGTTTTGATATTATTCGCTATATGATATGCATTATGATATCCAATTTGAATTTCGGCAAATATTCATTTTGTAGATAAAGATGATGATGAAAGTATTGGAACAGCATTGTCTGGATGAATAAAAGACTTTTTTAGTGTCTTTGAATTAAACTGATTAGCTTTTTCATTTTGAGCATATGCGTTTTTTTCTACAGTATTTAGGTTGTATATTTTGGATGTTTTAAATAGTTGATTGGCAATTGTTTTGATAAGTGTCCGGTGATTGTGTGTGCTTTTTTCGAGTATTTTTTGGCAATATGCGAAATATATATTAGTATTGGAGAAAAAAGATTGAAAAAATATGTGAATTTCTGAGGCTTTGAAAAAAAGTATGAATTTGACTATATCAAATTTTGGTTTAACGATTAAATGATTTTTGGCAAAGGCTTGGATGACAATTGTGTTTTATTTTAAGATAGCAATAATTGTTACAGTCCCATTGTTATTAATATATTTCTTGGCTACAAATGATGTCGTTGGAACAAATAGTCAGCGAATTATTTGGGTAATATGAGTACTAACTATGGTAATCGCTACGTTTATGCTAACAAGTACTCAAGCATTTTTCTTTAAATTCTGGTATTTATTGTACAAAAAAGCTAAAGAAGAAAACTAAAAAATAATATGACAAAATTTTTGTTTTGCCTTTGTGGGTTGGCTTTTTGAAATCTATTTTTTATGCTACAATTTCGATGTTGTTTGCGAAATTAACTCGTGCAGGATCATTGATTTTTATAACAAAGTTTTTGTCTCAAACCTTTTTGTAAATAAGTGATTTATCTGAATCATCAAAACCATTTTTTACATTACATTCGTATATTACGACATTTCCTTGTGATTCTACTAATTCTTTGTCTGCATATTTTACTACATTCATAGCAGAGAAACAATTTACTCCGACTTGTCAGAAATCTTCACTTACATTTACTCATTGATATGCTAAGTTGCTGCTTGGGAATATAAATGAATGTCATCTACTTGAAGTGAAGGTCAATTTTTTATCGAGGTTTATTGGGAATTGTTCTACATCAGTATCCCAAGAATATGTTGGTGTAGGTTCATTTCATTTGTCATCATTGTCTGTTTTTTCTGGTTCTTTGGCTTCACCAGTTCATTCACTATCTTTTCATTCTTCATTGTTTATTACTTCTATATTATCTATTTGTGCAAAAGAAGATAGTGATGGATTTATCTTTAAACTACATGTAATTATATTGTTGTTTGAATCAGTTCATTCAATATTATAAAAGAAGTTTGAATCTTTGTATACAAATTCTGATTTGTTTATATTTTCTATACTTGAGTGATTGATTGTACATAATGATTTTGCATTTGATAAGACATTCTTTTCTGCAAAATTTTTGTTTACAACTGTAATTAGAGTAGATATATCTTTTATAAATGATTCGTCAGTGTCGTTGATTTTGAAACCGAATGTTGAATCGTTTGAAAAGAATCGAGAATTTACTTCTGGATCTTTGTAGTAGCTTACACCATATTTATCTACAAATTTATTACTTGATGATTGTGAATAAAAATTATTTAAGTAATTACAGTTTTCACTATTGTTTGAGGTGCTACATTTAAAGTAGTTGATTGTATAAATTACATTTGTTTCCAAGTTTTTTATTTTTAGTGATGAACCATCTCATTCGTTTACAAGTGTGTATTTTTCAAAGAATTTTTCACCAAAATATAGTCATAGTTTTGGTAAATATTTGCTACTTATTTCTGCATTTTCTCAAGTTGCAACATCGTCTCATGTAAATTCTTGATCATCTTCAGTTATTTCGTAGATTTTGGTAACATTGATGATAGGAATTTCATGACTAATTTTTTCTACAATTCACTCAAAATATACGTCTTTTGAAAAATTATTTAGATTTTCTTTTGAACTTTTTAGTCAAATGATTCAATATTCGTCAGATATATAAGAATGAGTATAATTTACCATATCTCCGTCATTCTTAATACTTCATGAAAAAGCAACTTCATCTCATACAGATAGTCATTGGTTTATTTCGGTTTCTTCTCAATTTGTTTCAGAACCAAAGAATCACATTATGTCGTCTCGTTTTAGAAATAATAAAACAACGAGACCAGCTACCATAATCAATGAGATAATGAAGGTTGGTATTGATACAGTTTTTTTGTTTTGTTTATTTACTTTTATCTGATTGATACCATGCTCTTCAGAAAAATAAGAATTTTCCATTTTATTTAACAAATAAATTAAAACATTGAGTGTGCATTTTAATGAAAAATTTCAATTTTACAAGACAAGCTGGTATCTCATGTATTTTTTTGGAGAAAAGTAAATATGAATAGCTTTTCTACTTGCGTATTTTTTGACATATTTTGTCTTATTGAATATAATATATTAGTATATTTTATCATAGTAAAAAACAAAAAATGGAGTGAGAATCTTTAGAGACAGGTCAGACTATGGATATTAATAGTTGGACTAATAATATTACAGACAATGCTATATTGTCATATTGATTAAAAATATGAGCTGGAATTCTGGTTTTCGTACTTTTGGTCGTTGTTTCAAAAATTATTACAAAAATTATCAAGAGAAATATTAGAAAACATTTGGAAGAAACAAATCCAACATGAGCTGCAAAAATTGCGAAACTGCTTTGAAGCATTTTATTTTGGGTTTTGATGTTGTTTGCATTATTTATCAGTTTTGAAATTATGTGAGTAAACATTGGACTTTTGGTTTCATGAGTTTCTTTGTGAGTGTGATTAGCATTCAAGGAAGTTTTGGGAAACATGTTTGCTTGAATTATGATTTTGTATACAAAAGAATTTAAGATGTGAGATATCATTGAAATTCAAACTTGAGAATGATATTTCTGAAGGATTGAAGAAATTACAATTAGATATACAGTAATTAGGACGTTGGATCTTAGACAGGTAATCATACCAAATATGACTATGATTTCTGAGCCAATCAAGACATTTAGTAGTGAAGATTTGGTAAAATTAAATACAGTGATTTGAATATCATATAATTCTGATTTAACAAAGGCTATCGATGTCTTGAAAGAGACAATAAATAGTTTTGATTTTGTTAAATCAAAAGAAAATACAACAGTGTTTGTATTAGAGTTTGCAGCAAGCACAATTGACTTGAAATGTCTATTCTGCTTTGATCCAAATTGTGGAATTATAGGTGAAGTTGCTATATGAGAGATTAATGAGAAAGTTAGTAAAGCATTTAAAGAAAATGGAATTAAATTCTCATATCCACATATGACTGTAAATTTTGAAAATCAACCAGATAACAAAAAATATGAACAATTAATTGCTAATGAGAAAGAGAATCAGGATTTTATAAATAATTAATAAATTATTAATATGAAAGAAATATTTAATTTTATAGCTACATATATATCAGAGAATTGGTGGATAATAAGCAAAAAACTTTTGTTGGCTGTCTGAATTTTTATGTTAGTTTATATTGTTTCAAATTTTATAATAAAAAGAATTCAAAATAAAATTGAAGCAAATAATATACAATCAGATGATAAATATTCAAAAAAATTATCTGCTTTGATATGAAGGATTTTATCATTAGTGGCTTTAATCATAAATATTTTGATTATTTTTGAGGTATTGTGAATTGATGTGTCATTGATTATGGCGTGAATTTCTTTGTGAATCTGATTTGCAATAGAAACTATGATTTGAAATATTGTTGCATGATTTTTTATTATATTGAACAAAAAATTCAAAATTTGAGATTCTGTAGAACTTTTAGGTAGATTTAATACGAAAGGAGTTATTGAGGAAATAAATTTGAAACATACTATAATTAGGCTTATTGATAAAAGAAGGCTATTAATTCCAAATAAAATTATGGCAGATACTGCGATAAAAACGAACAAATCAGAAAAAGTTGTGAGATGAGATTTTTCTATCAGTGTGCCTCGTCATGTAAATGTAGACCAGGTAAAAAATATTATTAAAGATACTGTGAATAGTAATGAAAATGTACTAGATAAAGATTATACTACTACATATATCAAATGATTTGACAGCAAATGATATAATTTCAACACCATATTTTTCGTTGATCCTAGTCAAGTTTCACCTTTTATTGCATGAACTAAAATCAGAAAATCATTATTTGATAATTTCAAAAAATATTGAATAAATTTCACATACGAGCATATGACTATAGATTTTGAATAACCTATTTAATCAAAGGAATTTCGAGTCAATTTTCGATGATGGTTTTATCATCGATTCATTCTAAGACTGTTCAGAGAAATATTGTAGCATAGCTACCAGTTGGCAGAGAAAACGATAATAATAAATCGTTTTTTTCGTTTCGTTCATATTTCAAATTTTTTGGTTTAGTCCGGAGTGGTCTGCGGAATCAGTAGATATTGTACTTTTTTGCTGTCTTTATTCATATATTTTCAAAATCAGTTTCTTGCAAAAGCTCGTTGTCTTTGATTCGAGCTTTGGTATCTAATGGTGGAGTAAGTAGATTGAATCCCAACATTGGTCAGGTTGGTTGCCATCATTGATTATTTTTGGTGATGTCGATAGTTTCTCCACTGAGATAGTACGGTTGAATTAGATTTTTTCATTCAAATTCTGCTTTGCATTTTTCATAGTTGAATAATCACACTTTTCACTCATTGTAAATTCAGACTTTGGTTTCGTAGTTGTTGCTATTTACCATAATGTCTCATCATAGAAAAATTTGTCACTTTTGTCGTCTTTTGATAGCGTATTCGTTGAAGTACATACTAGCGTATGCTTGTAGTTTGAAACGAATTTCGAAATCGTCACTTTTTGTACTGTTTGTTACCGATACATTTCATTCAAAAACATCTTTTGCACGATAAAAGTTTCTGTATCCTTTACCAAATCTTTGTTTTCCGAAACAGTTTGGAAATCAATTTTTCAATATTTTTTGGATATTTGACTCTATTTTTTCTTTTATTTCTGGAGTGATTTCTTTTTTTGCTTCGAGTCTGATTTTGAAGTAATTTCCTGCATTTTTTCATACAGCGAGTGGTTCACTGTGCCAAGCAGTCTCCAAAATAGTCGTTTTTTGTTCCAAAACGTCTAGAAATTTTTGTTCTCCTCAAATTCTATTTAGTACTTTTTTGTAGATAGAAATTCGTTGTTCAGTAATACCATTCTTGTCTTTTAATCCTGCTATTCATAGTTCTTTCCTCTCCAATTTCATTCAGTAGCAGAGGTGCTGGACAATGTCCATTGTGTTGATCTCTTTTTTTTGGAAACGAACAAAAAATACATCTCATTTCCCACTTGGTTTGAATCAGAGTTCTTCTTTTACTATGAAATCTTCAGGTTTTGATTTAAATTGGAATAACATATTTATTTTAATTAAGAGATTTTATATTTTGTACCAATTCTGGAAATCTTTCTATATTCATGTGTCATCTATCTTCAAAAACTTCAAATTTTGCATTTGGCAAGAATTTGTGTAATCTTTCTCATTGAGAAAATGGTACTGCTTTATCGTCTTTTGAATGATATAAAAATATGTGTTCACAAATATGTTGAATTTCTGGGATTTTATCAATATTAAATGAAAAATCAGCTATACAAGCTTCTTCTGGCGGTAAATCTTTATTGTCGATTAGTGCAGATACTAGGTGTAGTTGCTTAATTTTTTTAGGGAACTTATTTTCAGTCAGATATTTTAATATGAATATAGTTCATAGTGAATGGGCGATAATTATTTGATTTCATTCTAAATATTGAAAGATTTTTTCAAATTGAATTTTCCATTCTTCATATAAAGCAAGAGTTCTATTTGGCATATCCAGAAGTGCTACTTTATAATTTTCTCAGAGGTCTTCTTGTAAGCAAAATCTCCATCTTTTTTTGTTTTCAAAAGGATTATAATCCTTTTTTTTGAGCAATTCCATAAAAGCTTCGCGAGTATTATAAGCATTTCATCATCAAATATATAGTACTTGTTGCATAATTAAAAATAAAAATTTAAAAAATTAACAGTTATTTATTAAGGATTTTTGTCTCTTATTCAATAAAGAATATAAAAGGTAGCCTATAGTAGACTACCTTAGAGTGTGAACATGTGGTGAATAACTTTTGTTTTCTCATCCAACTTTTCGTACTTTGCTACTTCTCCGACACAGTGTGTTTCTGTTTTGACAGTGTAACAATGTGTCTCTGTATCTTTTGCTCTGGTGTTACCATCGACATAGCAAAGAATGTAATCTTTTTCATAGTTGATTTTGCCGTTTTCAACTACGTAGAACCGTCTGTCGTGCTCTGCTATGTGGCGATAGTATTTCCCAGCAAAGCTTGACAATGTTTCTGAGTGTTTCTCGATATTCATTTCTGTAGTTTTTTTAGTTTACAATAATGATATAATTATTTTATCAAACAAGTCAATATTTAAATTCTACATCACCTCACTCTTTACGAAAAATAGTTGTTTGATACAAAATTATTTCATCATAACACCATTTTCTTTTATTCGTTGACTCACTACTTTATATACATTTTCCAATCTGTTTTGATAATTTGTTTCATTAATATGCATATTTATATCATTAGAAAAATTTTTTAAAAAGTTTTGATGATCTTCATATACTTCATCAATCCTTTTCATTGATTCATTATATCATTTTGCTTTATAAAAATCTACTAAAGTTTTCTTATCTAAATCAATGCTGATTATGAAATATCTATAATTATTTTTTATCAAAATATCTTTTATTAAATTTTTTCGTTTTCTATCCACACTAGCATCATATATAAAAGATACTCCATTTTGAATTATATTACTCAATCTTTCTTTAATTCTTTTTTGTGCCTCATTTTCATCAAATTTTAAAAAATCTTCACAAACTTCGGAACGAACAGAATCTGTATTAAATATTGGCAATCATAATTTTGTACTTATATAATTTGTAATTGGTGATTTTCAACATCAAATTGCTCATGCATAACTAATAAAAACTTTTTCCATGGGACATTAATTAAAAATTTAAAAATCTGATTATCAAATAATTCAATACTTAAAGCTTATATCATGTCCTTCTTTTCTGAAAAAGATTCATTCTTTATTTAAGTCTATTTTTGATAATTCATATTCTCAGACTCTAGTTCTTCTAAGTTCAGTTAAAATTCCACCAAGTCAAAGTTGTTCTCCTAATCGATGTCCGATTGATCTGATATATGTTCATGATCAGACATCCAATTTTAATTTTAAAGTAGGAAAATTGTATTCCAAAATCTCGTATCAATATGTCTTCATGATGTTGTTTTCAATTATTTGATTTCAATTTCTGGCAAGTTTGTAAAGTTTCTTTCAGTCTTTTTTCTTTGCACTAAATGGTGTAAGTGGAAGCTCTCATTCTGGGATAATTGAATCTAATTTTTCTTTGATTTGTTCAATGGGAACATCTTTTCATTTTATATCAATGTCTTCGAAATATTCTCGATAGTCCATATCTCGAGTGTCAGATTTTTTGGAAAAATCAATAGTTGTCTCGTATGATTTATCCAATCAAATTAAACTATTTAATTGCTTCGTATCATTTCAAGTTCATATCAAAAGGAGACCTGTAGCCATTGGATCTAAAGTTCCACTATGTCAGATTTTTTTTTCTTTTAGTTCTCTTTTGAGTGCACGAATCACATCAAAGCTACTGATTCATTTTGGTTTATCGACGATAATTAGCATGATTAATAGTTAATAATGAATATTGAAGACTATAAGGAAAATAATAACATTTTGAATAGATATTTTATTTTTTATCTTACCTTGAAAATAAATTTACAAACTGTATATTGTTTGTGATTGATATTTTTTATTTTCAATTAACAAGTTTTATAGATAATGGACCCCGTCGCGATAATTATTTTTTTGATTTTATTTCTCTTATCAGCATTTTTTTCAGGATCGGAAACTGCTTTTATGTCTGTGCCTTGATACAAAGTAGACGCTTTTTTGAAACAAAAAAAATTTGGTGCTAGAGAGCTGAAAAAACTAAAATCAAATACAGATAGATTGCTTATCACTATCCTTATTTGAAATAATTTAATCAATACTTTTACTGCTGCTTTTGCTACAAGTATTGCTATGAATATAGCAAATTCTATGGGAGCAGAATGAGATAGTGCAGCTATATGAATTGCTACGTGAGTAGTTACTATTTTGCTTTTGCTTTTTGGAGAAATATTTCCAAAAACATTGGCAACTTGTTATGCAGACAAAATTGCGTTAAGAATTTCTCATGTTTATAAAATTTTGCAAATAATACTTTTCCCTATTATATGGTGCGTTGAGAAATTAATGAAAGCTTTGCAAAGAAAGAAAGTAGAAAATAAAGTTACAGACGAAGAAATAGAAGCATTTATAGACAAATGACATGATAGTGGTGTATTTGAAGCATGAGAATATGAAAAGGTAAAGAATATGCTAGATTTCTATGAAGTTACATGTGAAGAAGTTATGACTCCTAGGGTAAAAATTGATTCAATACCTTGTACGATGACAGTAGATGAAGCAATAGAAAAATTGTTAACGTTCTCTCATTCTCGTATATTGGTTTATGATTGAGATATTGACCATGTAGAATGGGTTGTTACATTGAGAGAATTATTACAAGTACAGAAAAAAGGTCGCTGAAATTATAAATTATCGGAGTTGTCCTTGTGACCTGTAATCAAAGTACCTTTGACTAAACCAATCCATTCTTTGTTGGATTTATTCAAGAGATCTCGTAGGCATGTAGCAGCTGTGATAGATGAATTTGGAGGAGTGGCAGGACTTGTGTCTATGGAAGATGTAGTTGAAGAAGTGTTCTGAGATATTCAGGATGAATTTGATAATGAAGTTGATCCAATTAGAAATGATTGAAATTGATCTTTCATATTCCAATCAGAAGTTAGAATCGATGAAATGTTGGAAAAATTTGATTTGGATTTTGGTGATGTAGATATAGATGAAGCTGAATTTTCTGGAGAAACATTATGATATTTTGTAATGAGTTATTTTGAGAGATTCCCAAAAAAATGAGATGAAATGAAAATTAAAATCCAAAAATTTGATGCAGAAGAAAATAAAGATCAATACTTGTTATTGAGAGTTTTGTGAGTTAGAAATAATAAAATTTGAGATATTAAAGTTACATTAATTGATTAATTATAAAATTTTCTTGCTATTTTATCGAGAATTATTATATAATATCGCTGTGTTTTTTATATATTAATTTTTTTCAAATGGTAAAAGTTGATACATCTAAAGTAAAGAAAGGAATGATTTTGGAAATAGATGGTAAATTGGCTAGAGTAGTTGAAACTGCTCACACTCACATGGGTAGATGAGGAGCTACAGATACATACAAGTTAAAGGACATCGTTTCTGGAAAGACAACTATCTTTACATGTAATGCAGGTACAGTATTGGAGCAAGCTGAAGTTCAAAACAGAGCTGCAGTATATCTTTATTCTGCATGAGATACATACACATTCATGGAAAATGACACATGAGAGATGTATGATTTGGATAGAGAAAAGATTGATGATGTAGTTGATTATCTAAAAGAAAATTTAGATGTTTATTTGACAGTATTCAAAGGAGAAGTTTTGTGAGTAATATTGCCACCTACAGTAACTTATGTAATTACTTCTACAATGCCTGGAGTAAAATGAAATAGACAACAAGCAGGTACAAAACCAGCTACTATCGAAACAGGATTGGAAGTTCAAGTTCCTTTGCACAAGAATGAATGAGATACAGTAGTAGTAAATACACTTACTGGAGAAGCTAGTTAATTAGAAATTAAAATTTCAAATATAAAAAATCTCAAGAGTAATCTTGAGGTTTTTTTTGTAAAAAGTCTATGAAAATTTGACAGATGAAAAATTTTGATTATAATAGTTTTAGCCTATATTGTGGCCTATTTATAATATAAAAAATAAAAGATGTCAGAAGTTATTGCTAAAAAAGGTTGAAGTTATGAATCTTCTTTGGATAATGTTACAGAAGAATTAGCTTGGGTAAAAAAACAGATTCAAAGAGAATTAACAGATTTACAAAAAGGTGTACAAGAAGATCAGATACAGAAAAGCTTTTTTGAAAAGAAAGACAATAAAGTAGTATATAATATGAATTTAGTAAAACAATATCTTCAATCTTGTGTACAAAAAGATGAATTCCAAATAAATTCGGTAGTAGTAATGGCTGTGCAGATAGCATTAGAATCAAAGTGATATGAGGTAGGTAAGATAGATTGATTATTAAAAAATAGTAAATGAACATTGTCTACGACAGAACAAGCAATTAGAAAATTTCAAAAGGAAAATTGATTGCATATTGATTGAGTACCATGAAAGAACACAGTTAAAAAAATTTTAGAGAAAATGTGAGGTATATCACAATGAAACAATTTGGGGAAAGGTGAGGACAAAGAGGCACCAGAAATAAATGAATGAAAAGGAATTACAAAGGAGGAAATATTGGCATTAGAAGTATATAGATGAAAAGTTATGTCAAATGATGAAATTGAAGCACAAGGTTATAATCCAGAAGAAGTTCGAAATTGGGTGAAGAATACATCAGAAATGGAAAGATTAGATAAAATAGTTCCAAAAAATATGAGACATGAACAAGCTACTGAGTTTTTAGATATGCATAAACCTAGTGATGAAACAGATGAACAACCTAAAATCCCTGAATTAGAAAATCCAGTAGAGAAACCAATAGAAAAACCAGTAGAAAAACCGGTAGACGAACCAGTAGAATCAAAAGAAGATAATAATAAAAAAGAATCTTGGGAATCAGTAGATATTTTAGTTTGACCAAGATTAAAAGCAACAAGTAAAAAAGAACTTTGAGGAATTTGATCTTCTATCATGCACTGATTTCAATGATATGATTTGAGAAGTTTTTGATTTTCAAATATGGCATGAAAGAAAAATTGAAAAGCAGATAATTCCCGATTTGAAGAAGAAAATTGAAAATTATATGAAAATTTTATACTACCAAGAGCAGAATTAATAAAGTATTGTGAAAATCATAATATAAAAAGTTTTATGTTTTATTTCGGTTGAAATGAAAAGTCAGAAGCTGAACGTCAAAAAGCATTAGAAAATATAGAAAAATGGTGAGAATATTTAGAAAAATGAGGTGTTCAGCCAGTATTGGCTACATGCATTTGAGAAGATATTCCACAGCATAAAGATTCTGTAGGGAAATCTTATGTGAAAGAATATAATGCTGCTATTAAGGATATGCAACAGAGACATCCAACATGGTCTCTTATTGATTTTGTAAAAATTGATCAACCAGATATATTTAGACCAAATGATTGATGGCACCCTTGAGATACTTGATATAAACGTATGTGAACTAAGATAGAACAATGTTTTTCTTCTGCAGAAAAATAATTAATTTTTATATTGTTCTTTCCATCTATCCAAAATTAGCATAGCACTGACAGTATCTTCAGCTACATTTTTTTTGAAATTTGATACAATTTCTCACGCTTGGACACTAGTGTAATCCTCTTGTATTGTTTCAATTGAAATTTTTTCTGTATCGATAATCATCTCCAAGTGCTTAATGAAATCCAATATTTTTTCTTGAGTATCTTTTTGTGTATGAGGAAATCACAAGACAATTTTCCTGATATTGTGTCTCTGGATGATATCTCATAGATTGAAATATACCATTTTATCATTTAATAAATATCCTATAGGGAAAGTGATGTCTTGATCAAATGGAGCATAGGCGACTCCGATGTATTTACTTCATCGATCGATTCACAGGATGTTTTGAGGTTTTATTGTCATTCTTTTCACATTATTGGTTTAATAAAATATTTTGCATCAACAAGTTTTTCTGCTTTTAATCATAGTTCTTCAATACTAGTTACATAATCTTTTCATTTATAATTCAATACTATTTTTTCATTATCACAATTTATATCTACTGTTTTTGTTTCAAAATATCATTCTTCATGTACTAAATCAAAAAACAATTCATCACTATAATTTATTTCATCTTTTTTGATTGTTTCATAATCTCATTTTGTGAAATTATATAGCCAAACATTTTTCCTCTGTCAGATATATATTATTCATTTATTTGGCAAAATTCATTGATCTACAAAATGTTTGAAGAAATCTATTTTTGTGATAGAGTAGGCATCGATTTTTCAGTTTTCTAACGAATTCAATAGATTTACCGTCAAAGTTCCAACTCTCAAATTTGTAAATCAACCTGGTCAATTCAAAATAAAAACTTTGTCAAAATGATATTGTCTGTATATTTGTACGAGTTTTTGTCACAATGTATTTTCTATATCATTACGGTTCAAAAGTATTTTTTCTCATTCAACTTCCAAAACCATATTGTCAGTCGATATATTCAAAAATAACATAATGTGGATTTAAATATTAAAAAGTTTTTGTATGTCTTTATCTTTTATCATATCTGTGCTCCATAGTGGTTCAAATGTGATTTCAATATTTATTTCAAAATCTGGAAACTTATCCAAAATTGCATTTTTGCATAGCTGTTGTAACATATCTCCGAGTGGACAAGCTATGGTAGTATAGGTCATAAGTATATTTACTATTTTTTTTGATTCATTTACTTTGACATCATATATTAGTCCCAATGTATACAAATCTACCATTGGGAATTCTGGATCATAGACAGTTTTGAGACAGTCTATGATTTTATTAGTTAGTTGGGTTTCAGTCATTTCTTTCAAATAAGAATATCTGCATTAAAATAAAAATTATCAATAATATTATTCAAATTAGTTTGTTTCGGTGTGATCATAATATCAACAGTACATTTATGATGCAAAAAATTCAAAACAATAATGATAATTTATAACTATCTTTTTTTATATTTTCCTCTGATTTTAGTTGGTGAAATAATTTTTGCTCACCTAAAAATAAAAAGAAACTAATTCACCGTGCTAAAATAAAGATTCACAAAAATCATAAACTTATAGCAACAATTGGATCTTCATAAACATTTATTGATGTGTATGTGATCAATAATATTATTGCTCAAAGTATGATTTTTACGATGGCTGTAGTATTATAAAATTTTAATTTTACTTTCACGGTGTGCTATTGTAAATTATAAATCAACATTTATATCTTCATCAATTTCATTTAATTTTTCTTCTTTTTGTAAGTAATCTAATTCTCTTTTATTTAGTTCTCATTTAGATTCTGCATAAAAAGGATTATTTCATATTTCAAAGAATTTATAGTATATAGCATCTCGTAGTCATAGTCAAAGTGGGATGATTCCAAATGCTAAAATAGGTGGGATTAATAATAGTAAGTATAATTGATTTTGTAATTCTCAAACAGCTGCTGTTTTCCAAATGATTCCGTAAATTAGCATTGCAAGAGCCAAGCTAAATGTGTTTCATATCAAAGATGATGCACTATAGTTTGGACTTTTCATATTTTCCATTTGTTGTGATGACAAAAATGTAGCGATGATAATATGAAATCATAGAATCATAAATAATGTGTTTATATTTCTACTAAATATGATGTAGATTGGTAATAAAAAGACAAATAATAATCAGTTTGTCAGCAATAAAATACCTATAGTTTTGCTCATATTGTAGTATGATTTGCTGAAGAAAAGGCTATACAATCCGGCAATTCATAAATTTCATATGAATGATGCCAAGAATCCAGATACTATAAGTAATAATGGTAATATTGGATTAGATCATCCAGAATCTGCATTTTCAGATAAAGATCATCAAATAGCAGTCAAAATCATAAATAGTAGTCAAGAGATTATACATCATACTATAATTCCTATAAGTATTTTACCAAAGATTTCTCATCCAGATGATTGTTCAGGTTTATCAGTTAATTCAGGTTTTAAATCAGACATGTTTATATAGAAAAAGTAAAATTATTTGCATTTTATAGTCTTAAAACTTGCCGAAAAGTCATTGCGGCTTTTTTCATCTAATGTAGCATAAGATATTGCGTATATTCATTGTCAAACTTTCAGAAATCCGTCTGTTATGTATATATCATATTGATTCATATCATATTTTCATTGGAAATATATCAAATTTAATGTGGTACCATCGCATTCAATTTCAATGTTTTTTCATTTAGCTACCTTTAGTCATGAAATATCTACGTTTTCGATATTTTCCTTTGCGAAAGTTTCTAAATCTTTATCACTATTTTTTTTACTAATTATTATTGATTCTTTAAATCAATCCGCATCTTTTTGTTCGTATATTTTTATTATATTATTTTTTATTAAATTATATCACAATCAATTTAATTCACTTTTACTGGATTCAAATCATTTTTCTGTGTTGAATACACCATAAAAATTATCAAATTCATATTGAAAACCTCAACTTTTACTACATCAATATAAAAATATTCCTGAAAAAAGTAAAGCTATGAGAATTATTTTTTTGTACATTATATCATTAAGTATGCAAGTGCTAAAATTACTCAAGTTGTGATTCATATTATGAATGATTTTGAATAAACTTTTTCTTCATTACTATTTTGTCTAGATCGGATATTTGCTACTAAGTATCATACCATTAATCAAGTAAGTATTAGGTATCAAGGAACTAATATAATTTTTATGATTCTAAGAGCCTGTCATGAAAATATAACGTCTCATCTAAGGAAGAATAATCATACCAAGATACTTAGAAAGAAAAAGAATCATGTGATTATTTGGAAAAATGTTTTCATTTTTTATTTTAGATATAAAATTTTAGTTTTGTGTAACTATGTCTATTATTTCGTTCATTAATTCTATATCGCTTTCTTGCAAATCAGATCATGTACTTTCATATTTTTTTAGAGTATCATCTACTGCTGCGTCGATTTCTTGTGAATCGCGCTCTTGAATTTCTTCAACTAATTCTGATATCTCATCTTTTGTCTCTTGTGACAAATTTTCATCATTTTGTAATTCTTGTATGTCTTCAATTTCTACTGTGTTTCCATCTCATCGACCTGGGCTACATTCTCCATGATAATAAGATCGTTCTTCACAGAAGCTTCCATCATCAAAATTACATTTTCATCGAGATCATCATTCATCTGGAACGATTTCCAAAGTACCACCATTTTCTTCGCAGAAAACTGATGCTGGATTTGGTGTCTCGTCTTGTCAATTGTCAGTTTGTGGTATTAGAGAGCATCATGTCAAAGCTATCATACAGCTCAACATGGTTGTAATTATAACTTTTTGTTTCATGTAAAATTTTATATAATAAACAATTATCTTTTATTAATAATATTTTTAACATAAAAATCAATGAAAAGTCATAGTTGTAATTTTACTTTTTTTGTTATATTTTGTGATAATTTTTTATTTATTTTGCCTTCGGCGACCTACTTTTATCTACCAGCGACAAAAGTAGGCAAAAACGCCTCTCGACTCACTTCGTAATTTCAAATAATACTTCACTTCGTTCCGTATTAGTGAAATTCGAAGCTGAGCCGAATATTTTTGTAGCTAAATATAAATAAGTTACTTTATAAAAATATTTTTTATCTGATATGATAATCTAAGTCTCAGGCTGTGAAAATTGTTATAATATCGTCTTTTCAAGCATCGTTTATTATTTTTTTTACATCAGAAATTTTAGTAAGATATTTTCAGTTACAATTTTTTGCGAAAATATCTCATAATTCTGTCACACTGTTGGCATTTTCTATGTTTAAATGTTTGAAGTTTTCTAACTGTTCGTTTAGATTCTCTCTGGCTGCATAAATATTGAAAATGTAGACATTATCAAATTCTCTCAAAACTTTTGCAAATTCATTCCATTCTCTGAGGACTCTATTTATTTGATGTGGCTGGAAAATAGCTGTCAGTTTCTTGTCTGGGAAGTGCTGTTTTAATGCTTCGTAGCACAATTTGATAGAAGTAGACATGTGTCCATAATCTGAAAATAGCATTGCTCATTTTTCGGTTGTCCTGAGGTATTCCATTCTTCTCCAAAGTCATCAGAAATTTTCAATAGTCTCTTTTAATTCTTTTTCATCTATTTGTGGCTTGATCTCTTTGATAATTTCAAAAACTAGTGATCAGTTTTTATCATTGTGCTCTCAGAATATCTTTTTGAAATCAAAGTGAGTAACCGGTACCTGTTTCGTTCATTCTACATTAAGCTTTTCAGTGGAAATTACAGTGTGTTTGATTTTGTCTGTCCATTCTTGAAAAGCGAGTGTGTAATCATGGATATCTTTGTAATAGTCTGTGTGATCCAATTCAATATTAGTTATTGCCCCGTAATCAGTATCAAGCATCAAAAAATGTCTTTTGTATTCGCATGATTCTATGATAAAATAATTTTTTTTCACCAAATCATAATCCAATCATTTTCATGTGAAAATATGATCGAAAATATTTTTTATTTCATTATTTTTATCCTTATTCAAAAAATAATTATTTCCATCCAAATCTGGTACCAAAGCTCACACTATTCCAAGTCACAAATTTTCTATATGTTTTTTCGCTGTGTAAATTAGCATGGATGTGGTGCTACTTTTACCATTAGTACCGGCTATTCCGATAGTGGTAAAGTATTTGCTAATCTCTCACAAAAATTGGAAATAATTTCAGATGAATCTACCTTGTTTTGCTGTCCTTTCAAAATTTTTTGCAGCGATGACTTCAGGAGAATTTACACAAGCTTCAGAATAAATTACATGATCAAGAAGTCAGACTTGGTATTTATCATTTCATATCAAAACATTTATTCATTTTTTTTGTAGTTTGTCCGTTAGCTCGCTTTGGTTTCAGTCAAGACAAACTAAATTGTCTCAATATCATAACTCATACAAGATTCCAGCGACAGCTGACATTCAGCTTCATCATGCTCAAACTAAAACAATATTTCAATTCATTAAATAATTAATGATTAATAATTAAAAATTAATAGCATAGCGTCAGTATAATCAATGGTGGTGAAAAAACAAGTTTTTGAAAAATAAAAAAAATTACCTGTTTGAGGTAATTTCCTCTTGGTACCCAGAGAGGGACTTGAACCCTCACGGCCTTGCAGCCACCAGATTTTGAGTCTAGCATGTCTACCAATTCCATCATCTGGGCAGATTTCCGTATCCACGGAATTATTTTGTTGGAAGATTTAAGTATTTTACTACCAAGAATATACAGAATGCAACGATTATGAAGTCTATAATTCTAGCAATAACTTTTCCATACAAAATTCCTCTATATGATAAATCTTCTAATTTATCAACTTTTAACTTTTTTAGCAATGGAGCGAATATAGCTGGAGTAATCAAATCTTCTACAAGTGATTTAGTTACATCTGCTACTTTTGTAGCGATGATTAAACCGATGGTAACCCCAATTACATTGTAAGTTTCCAAAAAAGTCATAAATTCAGACAACATTTTTGTTTTTTAAAAGTAAAAAAACTTTTAGCGAGATTTCTTATAGAAATTTTATCATAAAAATCAATTGATTTTTTGTTTTTTTTTCATAATAGTTTTTATGATGAATAGATTTTTTTCATCATGTTTTTAGAATGTAAATTTAGAAAATGGATTTGAACAAAGTACAATTGATCGGAAGAGCTACTAACAATTTGGAAGTTAAGACAATTGAAAGTAGCGGTACATCTGTAGTAAACTTTACTATCGTTACAAACAGAAAATTTAAAAACAGAGATGGTAACGTAGTAGAGGAAGCTGAATATCATAGATGTGTTGCTTACGGTAAGTGAGCAGAAGTTCTTGGTCAATATGTCACAAAATGAAAGAGAATTTATGTAGAGTGAAGATTGAGAACAAGAAAACGACAAGACACAGAAGGTAGAGATAGATACTCTACAGAAGTTATCGTTGATAATTTCATTTTCTTGGATTCTAAATGAGCTGGTGCTGAATGAGATGAAGATTTTGTTGAACCTATGCCAGAAGATATGGTTGCACCAGAAGACGAAGAAGTACCATTCTAGTTTTATGCGAATTGTTGCTTAATATAGATATACGAAACAATAATTTTGTTTTTGTTTTATTAAATTAATAAAAATTTGTAATGTGATTGTCTGTGAAAACGAGGATAAAATTTGAAAATTTTTTGTTGGATCTATTTGATATGGTTTCTTTTTTGGTATTTGTATTGTGAATAGTTTTGTTTATTAGATTTTTTGTAGCAAACCCATATACAGTAGTTTGATCTAGTATGGCTCCAACATTTATTGAAAAAGATTTCATTATTGTTGATAAGATATCTCAAAAACTTTGAAGATTAGATAGGGGGGATGTGATAGTTTTTGTGCCACAGTGAAAGACAATACCATATATTAAAAGAATTATTTGATTGCCATGAGAAACTGTAAAAATCAAAGAATGATGAGTTTGGATTTGTGATAGTGAATGAGAAAATTGTGAGAGATTACAAGAGACTTATTTACCGGAAGGATTGGAGACAAAGACAAGATGTGGAATTACAGAATTCCAAATTGAAAAATGATACTTTGTGATGTGAGACAATAGATGAGCAAGTACAGATTCATTATGTTGCTTTGGATTGGGTTGTTATGATGGAGCTACATATGAAGTTTTGGATGAAGATATGATTGGAAAAGTTTTGTTTAGAGTATTCCCAAATTTTGGTACAGACTTTTATTGAAAATAATTTTATATACAAAATATTTTCATGGGTATAATATCTACATTTGATCCAAAGTTTAAAAAACAACTTTTGGAAAAAAGCAAAGAAGAATTTGGAGCATGAAATGTTGTTTTTATAAAAAAAAGTCATCTTTTTTTGTGTGTTAAGGTTTTATTGCCATTTATATTGTGGTTTTCAGTACTTGTGACTTTGATTACTTTTGCTATATTGTATATACCATGGATGTGGTTAAGAATTACATCATGTGTTATTGTTGTTTGAGCATTTGCAGCACCATGATACAAAATATTGAAATATTTTTTGGATTATGAGATGGATTTTGCTGTAGTTACTCCAAAAAGCTTTTTGAGGTATAATCAGACGTGATTTTTTAAGAGGTCATCTAAAGCGATTGATATGAGTCATATTAGATCTGTATATGTTAGAAAAGCTTGATTCTTTAATAGTATTTTTAATAATTGACATATAATAGTATTGACTGAATGATCTGCAGGAAATCCAAAAGAGGATTGAAATAATGCATGAGAGGTAGAGTTTAGATATGTATATCATCCAGAGTATTATAGTGATCGTATACAAAAATTATTAGAATCAATAAATGAAGAAGATTAATTTATTTTACAAAATTTAAAATATGTCAGAAAAAATTGATATACCTTATGATATTTATGAGTCACCAGCTGAAGTTGTGATAATTATGCCATTAGGATGAGTAAAAAAAGAATCTCTTGAATTAAAAGTAGAAGATTATAGACTAGTTATACATTGAGTGAGAGAAAAAATTGAATTGAGAGAGGATTTTATTCCATTGAAAGAGGAGTGTTATCGAGGAGATATCAATTTGATGATTGATTTACCTCCACAGTCATATTTTGACAAAATTCATAGTAAATTGACATCAGATAGTATATTGCAGGTTGTCATACCAAAAGCTATAGTACCAGATCATATTGATTTGGAAATAGAAAATAAATAGTTTCAAAAATTTATAACATAATATTATTTAAAATGCCAGAAAAAAAAGAAAAAAAGACAGATTTCGAAAAGAAGATGTGAGAAGCAAAAGATTCTCTAAAAGAAACAGCTGGAAAAGTATGAGAAAAAAGTAAGGAAGTTGCTGGAGAAATTTGAGGACGATGGAAAAAATCTGATACAACAGAAAAAGTTTGTAAGATTGCATGAATCGTTCTTATTATTTTGTGACTTCTTTTTAGAAGTATAAGAGCTTTGATACTGCCTTTAATATTGATTGTTCTATGAATCTTATTAATTACAGGATTTTTCAATTCATCAAAAAAATAACTTAGTTAAAACATCGTAAATAAAGAACGGCAGAACTTTATGTTTTATTGGTTTTGTCGTTTTTTTTAATTTTAACTTTTTTTTTGACGATATTTTATTATAACATATAATAGTTACATTGTCAAATAAGATTTATGAATAAACTCAGTGAATATATAGTAGAGAACGTGGATATTGTAGATATTATTTCCAGGAGAGTACAACTAAAGAGGGCTGGAAGTAATTTTTCTGGTTTGTCTCCATTTCAACATGAAAAAACTCCATCTTTTATGGTCTCTCCACAAAAGCAGATTTTCAAAGATTTCAGTTCTGGAATTGGTGGAAATGTGATTACTTTCGTTATGGAGTATGAAAAATTAGATTATATGGATGCAATCAAACTCATAGCAGATGAGCAGAGATTAGATATTTCAGAGTTTATAGGAAATTCAGAAAAAAGCAAAGAGTATGCAGATGATAGAGAAAAACTCAAAAGAATACATAAATTAGCCCAAGAATTTTTTGTGGATAGTCTGAAAAAATCAGATAAAGCGATGCAATATTTGCATGAAAAGAGAAAACTTTCAGACAATATTATTTCAGATTTTTGAATTTGATATGCTCCAGATTCTAGTTATGCACTAATACAATTTTTGAGACAAAAGTGATTTAATGAACAGGATTTAGTTCAGGCATCGCTTGTGAAAAAATGACAATCTGACTATTTTGCATTTTTCAGAAATAGGATCACTTTCCCAATTTTTGATGATAGAAACAATATAGTTTGATTTAGTGCAAGAGTGATAAATCCAGAAGACCAACCAAAATATCTTAATAGTAGCGAACAGGCAATATTTGAAAAATCAAAGATTTTGTATTGATTGAATTTTGCAAAAAGTAATGTGAAAATGCTCAATATGATTACTTTGGTTGAGTGACAAATGGATGTAATTTGATTAGCAAGACTTGGTATGCCAATAGGAGTCGCTACTTGTGGTACGGCAGTAACGGAGCAACATTTCAAACTTTTGAAAAGATATACTGAAAATATCTACATCCTATTTGACAATGATGATGCTGGAAAAAATGCTACAGTCAGAGCTTTGAGGATAGCATACAGAGAAAATCTGTACCCAAGGATGATAACATTGCCTGATGGTTTCAAAGATACTGATGATATTGCAAATGATCCAAATGGAAAAGAGATTTTTGAGTGATGTATAAAAAATGCCAAAGATGCATTTTTGCAAATATATGATTTGCTCAGGCAAAAATATGATATGACATCACCAATTGATAAGCAAAAGTTATTCAATGAAATGTTCTCGCTTATCGCTTGTGTAGACAATTATACTATTCAAGAACATTACAAGCAACTTTTGGCTGAAAAAATATGATTGCCATATGAAATATTGTCAGTTCAATTCCAGAAGTACTTAAAGACTGATTGAAAATTTGAATTAGCAAAAAAGAAAGAGGAAAAACCATCTTGGCAACCAGATAGAGAAATGATTTTTGTTTCACTGTTTCGAGATGATTTGTTTCAAAAATATATTTCGGATCCAAGTTTATATGCCAATTTGTTTGATTTTGCAAAAAATATCGCTGAGAATCTTGAATGAGATTTGTTAAATAAAGTTTTTTTCAAAAAAGATTCCTTTGATAATCAAGAAAAATTGCAACTTGATGAATTGCAATTACGGTGGGAAAAAGAATTGACGGCACTATCTTGAGATGATAAGAGAATGCACTTAATTAAAAAATTGGCATTAGAACATTTGCAGGCCAAATTGAAATTAGTATTGAAACAGCCATGAGTTTCTGCTGAGATAAAGCAAAAATTATTAACTAATATGAAAAAAATATAATATGTCATCAATTTTTTAAAATATTTTTTTTGTTGATAAAATAATTAATTTTTTTGGTTATGATATTATTGCTTTTTTTGCAATTCTGGACTATATTAATTGTAGCTTAACCAGACTATATAATTTTGTTATTGACTTTTTGTTTCAAATCTATATTATGTATTTTACACGCCAAAAAATATAATACTATTTTTATTATTGTTAGTATAAAAATGTTTTGACTTATTGCCGCTATTGCGGTAGTACCTGTTGTGGATACTCCAACGGTGATTACAGGAGATGTCCAACAAGTAGTTGAAGAACAGGTACAACAAGATCTTTCTGGAGAAGTTCAGGATGAAGCCCAGGAAGAGATTGAGCAACAGTTATTGAATGAAATTTTGGTGCATAAGTGATATTCATATGGTGATAAAATGCAGGATTATGTAAATTATGCATATCATCTTTGATGAATAGAATTTGTTAAACTTATAGAATGTGAAAACGGTAGACGAGATCCTAAAAGGGTATCCAAGACAAATGATCGTGGATTATGTCAATTAAACTATAAGTATAACAAAAAATTTATAAATTCACCAGATTTTGCTGATCCGTATAAGCAGTTGGATTATTGTTATGAAAAGTATAAAATTAATCCTAATTTGCGATATTGACCCAAAAGACGAGTTGAGGGTAAAAGATGTTCTGATTACGTTAGTAACAGGTTTGGTATCTTGGTATCATACAACAGTAACTAGTTTTATGGAAATATAAATTTAATTTATATTTTTTTTATTTTTCAAGTTTGTTTTACCGTTCAATATTTTTCTAGTAACTTGATGATATTGTCGTGAAATATTTTGGTTTCATCTTTTAGAAAAGTATCGGAATGCCAGACAGCGATATTTAACCCTTTGTAATTTTTTAGTATTTTTTCAATTTCTGTTTCTGTATTTATTTCATAGTTAAATTTTTTTGAAAAAAATTCAAAAAGTTGATTTTGATTAAAGATTCTATGTCAATTTAGAATTAGTTTATTGTTTGGTAATTCGATCATTAATTGTTTTTGTAATAATCTAATAAATGTTTTGTGGGAGAATATAAATTTTGTGGTAAATCATCCAAATCAAATCGTTTTCGTTCATCTTCTTTGGTCGGTTCCATACATTTTAATTCTCAATTAAACTCTTCACAAATAACTCAGATAGTGACAAAATGTCTATCTGGAGCGATATCATCTAAAGCTGTGAAAACTTTTGGATTCAAAATATCAAGATTCGTCTCTTCTTTTGTCTCTCTGATAGCTGCTTGTATCACTGTTTCATCATATTCTTGTTTTCATCATGGGAAGCATCGAGTATCTGGTTCGTGGATTCATCAGGTATCTATTTTATTTTTACATCTATGTCACAGCAATATCTTATTTCAATTTTTTATCATAATTCATACTCAAATTTTGATATGGTTTTCGTTTTGCATGGTGATGAAATTTTTCGATGTAAATTTATTTGATATGTCTCCGACGGGTTACTTTTGTCCAGAGCCACAAAAGTAACCAAAAAGGCTCTTTAAAAAATTTTTCAGTCATACTTTTCGTTTGTTCATTCTCTAATTGAATACGGAGAATCGTTACATCCGATTCTATTGGACGGCTTTGGCATATTTATATCAGTAATTTCAACGCAGTCTGACAAGTGAAAAATTTTTTTATTTATTTTATTCAAAAGCTCTATCACTTAAAAGATTATAACTTTTGCATACTCAATTGTTTGAATATGGGGCATGAAGTGTATTGTCTTCCTCATAATATTCTAAGTAAGATTTTCAGTTGATTGTTCATAATTTTGTAAATCCATCTTCTCATCATAATTTGTAAATGTTGGCTTCAAGCCAAGTTTTCTTATTTCAAATTGCAACAATTACTTCTTTGTTTCCATTTCAATCTAAATCTTCAAAGTACACTTCAACAAAAAGTCAGTCTAGTAAATCATTGTAGTCATCTATGATTTCGTTACTTAAATCATAAATGAAATTATATCATTGATCTCATACAATTCACAAAATCTTTGTTCAGTTTGGATTGTCTGGTCAAATTGCAAAATATTCTTCAACTCCATCTCAATCCAAATCTATTTTAATTTCTCTTGTCTCAAAGTCTCTTTTTAAAGCCACAAAGTCTGAATATAATCAATCAGATATTCCATATACTAATTGACTAGGATAATCTGGAGCAATGTAATTTTTGTCCATTTCACATCATGTGTACAGATATTCATTTACAGTATATCCATAGAAACTGCCAGGATTTTTGGTGATATGGTAGGTTAAATTACATTCAGTTTCTTCCAAATCTTCTCAATCTACCAAAGCATCATCCAAATATCTAGCTTTTACTTCCATGCTTTTGTCTGATAATTCCTGTATACTATCAATTTCAAATCTAGTTGCTCTTCATTTATTTCAAATCAAATCTGATCAATAGTATTCATAAGTGAAAAGCAAATATTTATCTCCACTTAGAATCATTCAATCTTGCACGATTTTGTTTCAATTTTTTAAAGTATCTCAAACAATATCTTTTAAAATTTTATCAATATCAGATTTTTTGTATGCAACTTTTACATTTTCATCAATTGGAAAAACTCAGTCATGGACATCTCAATCATTTGGAATAAAAAGACTTTGCAAGATAGGGTAAAATCTTGCTTCTATATGTTCTATATATTCTTCTGGATTCTCAAATTTATTCATATAGTCGTTATTCAAAATATTAAATACAAATGTTCATTTTTGTGCATCTGTACTTAGTGGTTTATTCCAAGTGTCAGCTGGATCGTTTGCAATATCTGTCACTCCTTCTAAAAGATATGATAATCTATCGTGATTGATTCATGTTATGTCTATAGGTTGTAGATAAGCTGTTTTTGTACATCAGAGTAATAAAATTAATAATGAAAAACTAAGAATTAATAATGAAAGTTTTCTTTTCATCGAAAAATTTTACAAGATAAATTAATTTCATCATAGAAAAATTTTTGTTATTTGCAATTAGTTTATTTTAATTTCTTTGAAAACTTTTCCTAAATTTTCGTGGAATAAAATGTCTGCGAATCTATCTTGAGGAGTGGTGTCTCTATTTATGATAACTATATTTCATAATCAATAATATTGTATCAAGGTATTAGCAGGATAAACAGCGAGAGAGGTTCATCATATGATTAAAAGGTCGGAATGTCTCAATACTTCCATGGATTCTTCTCGAGCTTGTGCTGGTAGTTGTTCTTCGTACAAAGTTACATCTGGTCTAAGCATTCATCAGCAGGCACAAGTAGGAATATCTCATTTGAATGTAAATAATGTGTCTGGATCGTATATTTTTCAGCATGTATCACAGTAAACTCTTTGGGTTGTTCAGTGTACTTCCAATACTTTTTCGCTTCAGGCTTTTTGATGTAATCAATCTATATTTTGAGTTATCACAGCTGAAAGTTTTCAAGCCTTTTCGAGTTCTGCTAATTTTTTGTGAGTGATATTTGGTTGAACATTTCTACAGTCCATTTTTTGCCTGTAGTACTCGAAAAATACCTTTGGTTCATTGTACAGACATGAGTGACTGAGTAAATATTCAGGTTGATATTTTTCAAATTGCACATCGTGTTGATTATAAAGTCAGTCTTTACTCCTGAAATCTGGTACTCAGCTTTCTGTAGAAACTCCAGCTCATCAAAAAAAAACGATATGACTACATCTGTCTATCATATTTTGAAATTCTTTGATTCTATCTTGAAAATCTGAATTATTCATTTTGTAATGATTGTTTTAGAATTTTAATTGCTATTTCAATTTGGAGTCTATCTTTTGCCTTTTCTTCTTCTGATAATTCTTTATACGACACTCTTTGATTTTCAAAAGATCAGGCTATTCAATTTCTTTCTAATCGTTTTTCGTGGACAATTTTTGATAATTCTTCTATTGTTTCTGCTGAGATTTTTTCTAAATCTTTTTCATATACTAAATCTACTGCAACTTTTGCTGCTTCAATATTTTCGTGTTTCCAATTATCTGGTAGGTCTTCAAAGTCTGTATTTGCTATGTCTACCGTGTCTGTTCAATGTTTTCTGGTCCATACTTCATCTTCAGATTTTTCAATCATAGGCTCGTATTTTCAATCACTTTGAAGCCTATTTTTTCTCCATTCTTCGTGGAAAGTTGATGCAACTTTTTGAATTATTTCAGATTTTTGTTCCATTGGTGTCATTATAATTTTTAAAATCAGCAATCTTTTTCGTGGGAATTAATTATTCAGATTGCTTGGAGGTAGGAGTAGATTATTACACTTCAGACAAATCTCATTCATCTTTTTTGTAAATCTTTTGAAATATTGTCTGATCGTTCATTGGTTGTTTTTCAAGTTTCGTTGATAATTTTTCAATTTGTGAAAGTTTTGAGGTATTCGTGGAAATTTCAAAATTCATTTACAATATTTTTGAAAATTTTTGCATTGTTTATACTGGCTTTAATTTTGAGTCTGTTTCTGATGATTCACGGATTTTTCATTAGTTCACTAATCTTATTTTCATCGTAATTACAGACTTTTTCAATATCAAAATTATTATAGGCTTTTTTAAAATTTTCTCTCTTATTCAATACACATTCCCGAGATAATCCAGCTTGAAAAGATTCTAAAATTAGCATCTCAAAAAGATATTGATCATCAAAATTTGGAATTCATCGTTCATGGTCGTGATAATCAATATAGAGTGGATTTTTTGCATTACATCGGGAACATCTTTTTATCATTTTAGTAAGTCATTTCTTCTATATCAAAGATTTGGAAATTTAAAATTTGTGTAAATTAATCATTATTCTTTTTACATTTAAAAACAATTAATGTTCATTTATTCTGATATCAAGCATTTGCATATGCTTTATTTGAATTAGGATAATTTTGATCAGTGTATAAAATTGGTATATATCATCCATCTAACAACATTTTTGTTAGTTCATGTACTAATTTAGCAGCATATCATTTTCATCTTTCTTCATCTGGAGTATAGACAAGTCATACTTTACCTGTTCAGTTGTCATTAATTCTATAATGTGCCATACTAACAATTTTATTATTACTATTCCTAAGTACATAAAAATTTTCATCATTAATTTCTTTTTCTGCTGATTGTAGGCATTCAGTTTTTATCTGTTCTTCTGTTTTTGAACTATAATGACTTACATGGTCATCTTGAAACTCATTGAACTTACGAATATAATCTGCGATTAAATCTTTTTCTTCCTTCTTTGCTTTATCCAACCATCAATCGTTAGGTTTCGTATCTTTTAATTCTTCACATTTCATAAATCATAGTTCAAAATAACTAGCTTTATCTATTAAATCAAAATTATCATCTATTAATGCATAATATAATTCTTTTTTACAAGTAAAATCCATCTTATCGTTTACTGGATACATATTTAGATATATTTCTATCAATTCTTCAATTTCTTTTAATTTTGATTTATCGAAATTATCTTTTGTCCAAATCCAAGGATTTGTCTCAGCACTTTCATTTGTTATTATATAATTTTCTCAATCACTCATTATTTTGGCATTTTCGTTATTTATTTTTTTTTCAAAAATAAAGAACCAATATTTGTCTTTTTGGTAATTTTCACATTTAAAAATTTTATCATCTTTGGTGATTGTATTATATGAAGGGTAATGGCTGTTTAGTGTCTCCATTTTATTTATCTATATACTAAAAATTTAGTAAGTCATTTCTTCTACATCAAAGATTTGTAAATCTGAGAAATGTATATTTGTATCTACACCATATCAATCAAAATAATATTCATTATTTTCTCAAATTGCATTTGCAAGATCTGGATTAGCATTGAAGTTTTTTAGATTTGTTTTACTGACAACACTGATAGTATAAACTTCTCTAAATCCGTTTATTCATGTCCTATTTTCCTCATTTTCATCTCATTTTACCAACAATATTATTTCTGAGTGTGGAATACCATTTTCGTCTGTATCAATTTCACGGATCAATCCTCAATCAAATTCTGCTCATAGTTTGAAAGCAATTCAGCGATATGGATCATAATACATTATATTTTTTCATGTTAAGTATGTTGTTTGTATCATATCTCATAAAACTATATTTCAAATGAATCAATAAAATTCTTTTATATTAGGATATTTTTCTCATATTCATCAAGGATTACCATAACTCATTTCACTATGTATTTCATCCATGCTTTGTCAGTTATCTAAAAAGAATCATTCAGTAAATACTTGTCAGTTTACATGTATATTACAAAAGGTTGGAGAATTGTCATGCATTCATCCACCTTTATATATTCATTTGAATCAGTAAGTATTGATGAATAATTTTTCATCAGTTCGTGTTACATTTGGGTTGTCTGAAATATCTTTTAGTCATTCTTCACAAATTTTTTTGAGTTCATCTGTGTTAAGTATATTATTTTCATCAACTGATAGAATGTTTGTGTCATTGTAAGTCTCTAAGTCTCCTTCAACAAGTTCTCAATCTTTATATTCTTTCATTTCAATTACATTTCATTCTTCATCGTATGTTGTCCAAATTCATTCTTTTTTTCAATCAATATAAGCTCATTTTTCTCTGATTACTCAGTTATCGTAGTATGAAACGAAATCTTCGTGGTTTTCTGATTCATTTCATTCTGTAAGATTCGTTAAAAATGCTTCGGCATTATTCTTTCCTGAAACTCTACAATAATAATCATAATCGGCTCATTCATAACTTACTTTTCAACTGTATAAATACCAATTATTTTCATTGTTTTTTCATTCATAGAAATTTGATACATTTTCGAGATACTCTCATAATTGACTTCTAACTTCATCCATGCAGTAAGTAGAGTATTCTTTGATTCTATTTTTATTTGTGACGAACATTGTTACACAAACAATTACAGCAACCACGATTAATGCCAAGATGCACAAAAAAATTTTTTTTCAAGTTTTCATTTTTTTGAAATATAAATTAAAATAAATTAGTCATCAGCTATTTCATCACCGTATGATGTAGAAAGACTTCAATCAACAAAATCAGCTACACATTCGACATCCATTTTCCAATTACTTCAATCTTTTGTATATTTTACTACTCAATTTCTGACGAATGAAGCTCAACCTTCGCTTTCATCTCACCATTCAGTAGTAATGTTTTCCGCTCAATCTACAAAATCAGTCATCCATCATTGTACATTTTCTTCACATCAAACTAATCTTTCTTCTTCTGTGTCTATGTCTTCAAGATTTGGGTGAAAATTACATTCAGAAGTCATTAATATATCATCTCTACAACCTATTCCACTAGGAAATATACATTCTCCGTATTTTTCATCTGGTGCTGTGACTTGAGAATAAGTTCATCAATTATCTAGACAAAATTGAGCTGATTCGTTTAATTTTCCTTCGCAAATTGGGCTACATTGTGGGCAGTTGCAGTAGTATTTATTACAATTACATCCTGCTAATGTCAAAGTAGTTAATCAAGCAATAGCGAAAATTCATAGTTTTTTCATTTGTGAAATTTTATTAAGATAAATTGTAGAATTTATAAGGATATTTTTTGAAAAATAAAGAAAAATTTGTTCTCCTTTTTAAAGGAGGTGTCCCGATTTATCGGGGGGAGGATTTTTTTATATTTTCGATGCCTTCGGCGACCCACTTTTGTCTGCCAGCAACAAAAGTGGGCAAAAATGCCTCTCGGCTCACTTCGCAATTTCAAATAATGTCTCGCTTTGTTCGACATTAGCGAAATTCGAAGCTGAGCCGAATCTTTACAGTAAATTCAATACAGTCTGACAAATGAAAAATTTTTCGGCTCTTTCGAGCCGTGTTTTTATTTGATTATAAAAAAGACCTCGATTGAGGCCTTTAATATTTTTAGATTCTTTGCTTTTTAGTAAACAAATTGATAATTTGTTATTTCGTGTCCATTTTCTACGTTTGCTGCTACAAAATCTAATGTTTCAGGATTTACTATGTACAAGATATTAACTTCTGTATCATCTTGTAGTGTAACTTTTGTGTTTGTATAAATCATTCCATCTTCAATTCATGATGAAATAACTTCTCTACTTGCCATTGTTGCATGTATTGGAAGTAATAATGAATGATCTAAATCTTCTGGATATGTGTATTCTCATGTAAGACTCTCTTTTGTGTTTTCATTGTAAACAGAATATGTGTATCATTTAGGGAAATGAGTATCAATAGTTTCTTCTAATTCTTCATTAGTTAAAGAAGTTTTTGCTCATTCTGGCAAAACAGTGTCGATGTTTTCATCTTCAACTGTGTTGTACATAATTTCTCCAGGTTGACATTCTCATCTTTGATAAGCCCATTCTTCACAGTAAGATCCATCTTCAAACATACAAAGTCAAACACCTTCTTCAAGTACTAAAGTTCCACCATTTTCTTCACAGTAAACTGATGCTGGATTTGCAATTTCAGCATTTTCATTAGGATTTTCTACAGGTGTTTTATTACATCCTGCTAATGTTGCTACAGTCAATAGAGCAACGATTCATAATGTTGTTTTTTTCATGATTATTAAAACATATAAAAAATAAAAATTTTTCGCCTGTATGATTAGGCTTTTGCACAAAAAAATCAAGTTAAAATTAAAAAAAGACCTCCTAAATTGAAGGCCTTTTTTGTTTTCAGTATTTTATGAAATTAGTATCATCTATCTACAACAATCCATTCACCACCTTCTTCTCTTCACAAGATCCAATTATAATTTGTGTATTCTTGATCAGGATCAAATGCTCCAGCTTCTTCAGGATTTACAGGAGAATGAAAATCTGAATACATAACTAGAGATTGTGTAAATGGTGCTACAGAACTCAATTGTACGTGTCATAATTCGTTTTGAGATATTTCATCTCCAGCATAATAAATTTTGTGCATTTCGCATTTTACTTGCCATTCATTATTGAATTCATTCATGATAGCAGCTATAGCAGAATCCATATCTTCTTTGGAATAAAGCTCTGAAGTACCATAATCTACTTCATAGTTAGCTTCTTCGACTACATTTTCTTCTACATTTTCTACTTCAATGTTTTCTTCTATAGGATTTTCAATTACATTTTCTTCAACAGGATTTTCTACAGGAGCTTTGTTACATCCAGCTAATGTCGCTACAGCTAATAGAGCAACGATTCATAATGTTGTCTTTTTCATAATTTTAAATAAATAAAAAAATAAAAGAAAATTTCGCCTGTATGGTTAGTTTTTTATGCGAAAAAATCAAGAGGAATCGAGCTTATAAAACATCTTGATTTTAAAAATATAATAAATATCACATATTCCAATGTTATTTTTTTAATAAAAAACGAATTATGAAAATATCTTTATCTGAACATTTTGATTATAAAAAATTATTGAGATTTACAGCACCAACTATGATTATGATGCTTTTCAATTCAATTTATTGAGTGGTAGATTGAGTTTTTGTGTCTAATTTCGTTTGAAAAGACGCCTTTACTGCTGTAAATCTTACATTCCCTGTTTTGATTATGATAGCATCATTTTGATTCATGGTTGGTAATGGATGAAGCGCTTTGATTTCAAAAACTCTTTGAGAAAAGAATTTGCCATTAGCGAGAAAATATTTTTCTATGTTGGTGCTTTTCATCATTATTTGTGGACTGGTTCTCAGTGTTGTATGATATTTTTTGATTGGGACAATCATGAGTACGTTAAAAGCTTCATGAGATGTATTAACAGATTGTATATTATACGGAAGAATATTGTTTTTTGGTTTAATTTTTTTTATGTTGCAGCACGCATTTCAGAGCTTTTTTATAGTAAATGAAAGACCAGATCTGTGACTAAAAGTAGCTGTAATTATGTGAGTAATGAATATGGTATTGGATTTTGTTTTTCTGTACCGATTCAAAATGTGAATTTTCTGAGCAGCGTTGGCAACTGTAATTGCACAGATGCTGTGAGCCGTTATCCCGTTGATATATTTCTTTACAAACAAAAATTCAAAATTACAATTTGTAAAAACATGACTTGAGTTTAAACCAATTTTGAAAAGTTGTATAAATGGAAGTAGTGAGATGTTGACTACATTTTCTATGTCGTTGGTAAATATATTGTTCAATTATCAATTAATCAAATATTTTGGAAATGATGGAGTAATTGCTTATGGAATAATAATGTATGTTTGATTCATTTTCACTTGAGTTTTTGTAGGGTATTCTTTTTGATCAACTCCTATTATTTGATATAATTACTGAGCAAAAAATTCCGAAGAGTTGAAAAATGTCTTGTTTAGAAGTTTGAAATTTTTATGAACAGCTGCTATTGTACTGACAGTATTAGCAGAATCTAGCTCATGATTGCTTGCCAAAATATTTGTGAATTATGATCCAGGATTATTGGCTTTCACTACGAGAGCAATTAGACTATATGCAGTATGATATATAGTCCAATGGATAAATATTTTTTGATCAGCATTTTTTACATGATTGAACAATTGACTTGTTTCAGCGTGTATATCATTTTTGAGAATGTTTGTATTCCAATTAGCTATGATTTTTGCTATTCCATATTTCTTTGGTAGTGAATGGATTTGGCTTGCTACGGCAAGTGCTGAAATTCTTTGAATTATTGTAACTATTAGTTTTTTGGTTTCAAAGAGGAAGAAGTATGGATATGTATAGATGTTTCTAATAAAAATGTGTTGACATTACACATTAAATGTTTATATTTAATTTCAGTCGGAGAGAGCCCGGAAGGTCCGAATGCTGTTGAGCGAATCTAAAACCACTATTGCTGCAGCTGCGCCTCTTACGTATTTCGGGGCACTGTCAAGAGTACAGTAGCTTGCCGTGAAATGAAGAAATTAATCTAGTGATCTTCCTTGGTGAAAAGGTTGCAAACGAAGTAATGTGGTCTATGTCTTGAATGTCTAAGATATAAGTACTACGAAGATTATCGGATTGATGGAGTTCGTTCATGCTGAGCGGAGGTCCCACAACCCGCAATAATTGCGGTTTGGGGCGTCAACATGGTTGGCGTCCCTTTTTTTATAATTTGAAAATATTGATGAATAAATATAAATAAAAAATAACGGTTGATACTTTCCTTGTTTTTTTAGTCCTAAAAAATATGTTTATTTGGCTTTAATGTTTTTGTTTGAAATGAAAAATAATTTAAATATAGGAGAGGAGTTGGAAAAATCTCACAGTTCTTTGAAGTTAATTTTGACTGTGATATTTATTGTTACATTGTTGGTAAGTAATGTCATCACGGGGAGACAGATAGAATTGCCTTTTGGAATTGTGATGACATGAGCAATAATAATTTTTCCAATAACTTATATTTTATCCGATGTTTTCAGTGAGGTCTATGGATACAAATGGAGTAGGATTACTTGTTATTTGTGATTTGCCTGTAATTTATTTATGTCGCTTGTCTTTATGGCGGTCATAAATATGAAAGCTCCGGCTTATTTTGAAAATTCTAGTGCTTATTCCATAGCTTTGTGAAATACTTGGAGAATCCTTGTTTCTAGCTTAGTTGCTTATGTGGTTTGAGACTTTGTGAACGATAAAATTTTTCAAAAAATGAAAGCAAATCATCCGGATGACAATAAATGATTTGGTTGAAGAGCTATACTTTCAAGTTTTGCATGAGAAACTGTAGATAGTGGAATTTTCATTCCGCTTGCATTCATAGGAACTATGCCAACTAAAACTCTTTTGCTCATGATAGCATTGCAAGTAGTATTCAAAGTCGTATATGAAATAATTATTTTGCCGTTGACTGTTTGTGTTACCAAAAAAGTTCAAAAGTACGAGGATAAATTAAATTTATAAAAAAGAGCAGATGGGTTGCACCTGCTCAAAATTGGCGGCCAATTCGCTGTAGGCATAGCCAGTATGGCCGGATCACTCAAGCCATGATTGCTTCCAGTTTTAAATAAACACCCTCCAGGCAGCGGGTTAGCGACACTCTCACTGGACTCCTTTTTGGATTGTTTTGTTAGAAAGCAATCATTTTTCGGCTTGATGAAGATTATAGTGATTCTCTGTGTTTTTTCAAATTTATTTAACCATTTCTATCGTCGAATCAAAATATTGTTCTTGAAAATAAGTTTGTTCTTTAATTTCTTTTTCTGAAAAATTCATTCACTTTGGTGCTAGAACTCGTTTTTCTTCTACATCGTTTGCACGATGAATTTTTGCAATAAGTTCTCATTCAAAAGTTTCCAATGGTTCATTAACTCATAAAATGTAGACATCTTGATCTTCTCAGTCTCATCACATTATTCATTTAATGTATCCGTAATTAATTGGATAAATGATGTGGTCGAATTTTGGATGATGGCTTCAAAGTGGCCTGTCAATGACACATTTGTAAGAAGTTTTTTTCATATTATTTTATGAAAATATAAAGCATGGATAACTTTACACAAAAAGGCACACCCAACGATGTGCCTTTTATATTTTTTTAGAATGATTTTCATTAGAATGGTAAGTCGTCGTCAGCAGGAGCTGTTTTTGGTGCTGGAGCAGATCAATCTAATTTGTCTAATCTCCAAGCAGAAACACCATTGAATCGTCTTCCGTTGTATTCTCTAGCTCTAAAATTTAATCATGCTTTTACTCTGTCACCTTCTTTAAAATCCTTGATTAAATCAGCTTTGTCATTCCATAAGTCGATAGCGATAGATCCTTTAAATTCTCTGTCAGTTTCTTCTTCGATAACGAAAGTAACTTTGCGTGAATTGTTTGCTCAAACAGTTTCTTCCTGTCAAATCATAGTAATAATTCCTTCGAATTCCATTTTCATAGTTCATAAAAATTAAAAGTGTAATATTAATTACGATTTGTAATTTAAGAATAAATTTTTGTTTTTCAATAGAATTTTGTAAAAAAGTTTTTTGACTATTTTTACCTTATATAATTTAGTTTTTTGTATTGGGGTGCTTCGCCCCCAAACCCCAGACCCACTTTTGTCTGCCAGCAACAAAAGTGGGCAAAAATGCCTCTCGGCTCACTTCACAATTTCAAATAATGTCTCACTTCGTTCGACATTAGTGAAATTTGAAGCTGAGCCGAATATATGGTGATGTTATATAAAATAAATTAAAAATTTTTATATATTTCTAAATTGTTTTTAATATGGTAATATTTCTACAGATTGTACATTTACATCACAATTAGTTAATCATCTTGGGATGATGTTGTAGGCAGATTTGCTGATTTTTAGTGTGACTGGTTTTCGATTGTTTCTATCAGTTCAGATTTGATTTATGTAATCGATCGCATTTTCGTTATTTTCAAAAATTTGTTTATTTTCCATTCATTCAGCATAAGAATAGTTGTAAAGCATTCAATCTCTGATGCATCATAGGTTTATTGAATCAACTCAGTTTCCAGCGTTTCATTTTAGCACTAATTCTCATGGGATTTTCATATCTCATCCTACAAAAAATATCACTACATCATCAGTTGGACATTCATCGCTTCATCGTAAATCAGGATTCGATTGACAATATTCTAAACTCTCTGGTTCTCACATAAAATAATCAGCATAAAAAACATCTGGTCTTATAGATAAATATCATGTCAGTATTGCGTATCCGCTTCGAGGAGATGTATATTCAGGCATCTCTTTGAAATATGATGTAGTAATTGGTTCGTTGATTATTTTACATCAACAGAGTAGCAATAGTGGTAAACAGAATGCTAAAAGTTTTTTCATGATAAAATCTTTATTTGTAAAAAAATTATTTCTTTTTATTTAAAAACAATTCTTTGATTATTATGAGGGCAGCTCATGTACAGATGAATGTATCGGCTAGATTAAATATAGGGAATCGGTTGAAAACTAAAATAAAATCTCTCACTCATCACAAAAAAATTCTATCAATTAAATTTCCTAATGTTCATCAAATCAAAAATATTGTGGCTCGTTTTCAGATGTAATTTTTTTTGTATCAGATGAGGATTAATACTGATATGACGATTGTTAATATGATTACCAAAATTAGGTTTACAGGTAATGATCGAGATATTCCGGTATTGAAAGACGGTTCAATAAATGATAAATTTTCTAAAAAAGCATTATCATAGAAAAAATATTTAGATATTTGATCTAGTAGAGCAAAAATAACAATGAATATTATTGTGGAATATCGTTTTTTCATGCTTTTTATATATTTAAATTGTCCTATAAAATCAAGGCTAAAAATTTGACAAAATATTTTGTTTAGAGTATAATTAATATGTTTATATTTTCAATTTTTAGATGAAAAAAGACTCAACTTGATGTAAAAAATTACTTTCCATTTGATGTGGAAAATTACTTTCATTGATATTTAAGTTATTATTTATTATGGGTACTATATGATTATCAATTATGCCATATCAGATTTTTAAGATAATTATAACTGGTAATAAAACAGTTTGAATAGTTACAAGTGTGATTGATGTTTGAGATGAATCTCCAGCATATTCTGTTTCAGCTATATATGATTGTTGATCAATAATTTGAATAGAGTGAAACAGTATATGGGAATCAAGTACATATCATTATAATGTAGGTGAAGAAATCGTTTTATATTGTGATGAAAAAGATCCATGAGTATTTGCTTTAAATACTTATGTAGATTATTTATCATTAATCCCTGCTTTTATATTATGGGTTATTATGATAATATTTATAAAAAGTAAATTATATATGATAAAGATAGAAAAAATTAAAAAGAATAGCATGAAAGTTAGTGCTATAGTGGATGAAATAATACCAGGTAAAGCGAAATATAGTAAGTTATATTGATGTACAATAAAAGCAAAATATTCTGGTAATATTTATTTGAGTGAGTTTGTTAATTGAGATGTAGAAAAAGTAGTTAAAGTGTGAGATAAAATGGATTTGTATATTAGTTATGATGATCCTACAAAGTATTGGGTTGATGTTGATAAAATTTCTAGGGAGATTGATGAACTTGGTCCTTTTGGTGAAAAATATGATGAATCTGAAAAATATGATTCTGAGGATGATGAAGATGCTAATTAAATATTTTAAATGTGTGTTACATATTTTTTATATTAATATTCAAATTGTCTCAATATGGTGAGTGTGGGGAAACATATCTACGGGTTGTAGAGATTTTACTTTAAATCAAAGTTGGTCAAATAGTTCTATGTCTCTGGCCATGGTAGTTGGATTACAAGAGATATAGAGTAGTTTGAAATTATTTGATTGTTTTAATTTTGCAATTCGGTTGATTACGTTTGTGTGTAGTCATTCTCTTGGAGGGTCAACGATGACGAGTCAGATGTCTGTAAGCCATTGTTCTGAAAAAATCCCCCCTTCACCCCCCTTAGTAAGGGGGGCAATATTTGCATTGTCTGGGAGGAGAATTTTTTCTGCAGCTGATGTTATGAATTGACATTTATCTTTGACTCAATTTATTTCAGCATTATACCAAGCATCTTGGATGGCTTCTGGTACTATTTCAATTCCTAATAATTCACTTCCAATTCCTAATTTCAAAAAGCTGATTCCTATGCTTCAAGCTCCACAGTAAAGGTCCAATATTTTTCATTTAATTTCTCATACACTTTGTGCTGCTGTACCAAAAAGTTTTTCTGCTCCGTGTGTGTTGGTTTGGAAGAATGAGAATGGAGATATTCTAAATTTTGAAGAAACTATTTCATCCGAATCTTCTTTTTGGAAATTAAATTCTTCGTAAATATATCAGTCTCATCGTAATGTTTCAGTAGTGATATCTTGTCATCTCACGATATCTGCAAGTCAACTATTGTATGTCACTACAAATGTGGAAATATTTTTTTGTACAAAATCATCTGATTTTAGCTGATTTTTTAAATTTTCTCGTTTTTGTTTTCAGTCAGTATCATCATCTAAAAGCGGAAAAACGTTCAAATTTATCAATAATTGATTTGTGTTTTGTCACTCTCTGATGACTAAATGTCTGAAAAATCATCTGTGAAATTTTTGATCAAAAGTAGGCAATCATGATTCAAAACAAAGTTTTTTCAGATGTTCAAAAACTTGATTCATTTTATCTGAAATGAGTCCACAGCTATCGATATCGATTATTTTGCTAAATTCTCATTGTTTGTGAAATCAGAGATTTCGTTTTTCATCTCTTCATTCTTTGGCTGAAATATAAACTCAGAAACTGAATTCAATTTTATTTCTGTATCATTTTTCTTTTGGAGATCAGATGATTGGCAAAAATGTTGGTTTATTTTCTAATTTTCTGAAACAATCTTGGACAATTCATTCTTTCAATTCAAGTTGTTTGTCATAGCTTATCATTTGTCGTTTGCATCCACCACAACCGATTTTGCTTGATGAATTTGTATCGGCTTTTAGTGGCGTGAAAAAGTGTGGACAAAATATTTCATTATCCAAAAAATCTTTGTCATATTCGTGAATTTTTGCTATGTGTCATTCGTAATAATCGGAATGTTTTTTGGTGATATTAACATCGACAATGCTTCATGGCAAAGCTCATCATTTTATCAAAAGCTTTTTTCCGTCTTCGAGTTTTGCTATTCAAACTCACCCATATCCAATTCTTTCTATTTTGATATTTTGTAAATTTTTCATGTATTTATCTTGTAAAATTAAACGGTTTGTATTT
>JAEEGL012429626.1_pt1 | contig 146715 bp, 147 predicted proteins | sample 9134231 | NCBI WGS metagenome assembly JAEEGL01 (sample SAMN16246548, study PRJNA631951) | gut metagenome | biome: gut microbiome; feature: rumen; material: fiber-attached | host: Bos | place: Iran: Karaj | collected 2018-10 | reverse complement strand
TTTAGCACGGTTGAAACGTAGTAACGGATATGAGCCTATTACAATGACAAGATTCTTTGGGTATTATTATTCTTTAGAGTTGATTCCTGCTCCTGTTGAACGACATCAAGAACCGAGATTAACCCTATGGGAAAGAATATTTGGCAAAAAGAAAAATGACACAGAAGCAAAAGCTCCTGTTGAAGAAACACCAAAAGAAGAAAAAATCGAAAATTTGCCTGTAGAAATTTTGATAACAAATGTTATAGAAAAATATAATAGTGACGCTATAAATAAGTTCATCCAACAAATAAAGTCAGAAACACTTGATAGCATTGAATATTCTTTACAATATTATATTTACGAACAAAATAAAGAACTGCAAAAAAAAGAAAACCAAAGGCTAGAGCATACTCGGATACTAAGTCAAATCAGTAATATGTAGGAACCAGAGGTTATAAAGAAAGGATATACAAATGAAAGTCTACCCAATCACAAGTTTAGCCCAACGAACATGTAGGACGCCTTTCAATGCCAAAATACATGAATGTGCCGGTAGGGGTGATATACAAGGTTATAAGGCTGAAGTAGCAAAAGGAGTTGACCCTAATATTAAAGATGAATATAAATGGTCACCATTGCGGCATGCGGTTTTAAATCGCCAATACGCTATGGTTGAAGAAATAACCAATGATAACAGGGTTGACGTTAATGAAACAGATTTATTTGGTAAAACCAATTTGGATTTGGCATGCTGGTTAAGTGACAGAAAATTAGAGCAACTATTGCTTAAGAGAAAGGATACGGATATAAATAATGTATCTAAGATTGACTCTTGTCCTATTAAATCTGCAATTTTCAATGCGGTACAAAATTATGAACACTTGGTCAAAACTTGTTGCTATGGAGATACTAGGGAGAGTGGCTTTGAGACTTTTTATGCTTGTTACAAAGATTATATTAAGCATGGTGACGAAGAAAGCGATAAAATAGTTTTTGATTTACTTAATCGTGATGATATAGACCTGCTTATAAGGGATAAGAGTGGCGAACTACTTTTGGATAGAGTAGAAGATTATTGTGCCGGAGCTCCTTGGCTTGATATGTTAAGGAAGAAAACAAATTATCAACTCAAACATACGAAAGTAATGAAATAAAAATTCTAAATTTAACTATGCTAAATAATCCAGAATAGCTCCGCCGATTTCCTCATTCGCATCAAAGTTCGCATTTGGGGGCGGATTAATTGAATTTCTTATGAGCATAGCAATCAGAGGGCCGAATGCATCGGGAACTTTTGTTTTTCTGTAAATCCCTGCCAAAAAAGTCTGTATGTTAGGGGAATTTGTCCCGTTATACCTTGACAATTCGGGATATAATGCTGCCACCTTATTTACATCTAAGCCTTCATCAATCATACAATTAAGTATAAACAAATCTTCTATTACCTCATCTTCGGACAAGGGATTTTTTAGAGACTCTTTTATCACAGGTAATTCAGACTCGCCATTCTTAATCCGTTCATTTACCCTCGGCGAGAATACACAATAATTTCTTGTTTGATTCGGATACGATACAACCATAAGTATATCCCTTTACAGAATAATCATAGTACAAAGAAAATATAATATAAAAAACCTGCACTTAATGCCGGTACAAAGGGCAGGTAATTTAAATTAACCGCATCTTTTATATTTTTGATAATTGTAAATGCCAAAAGCCCCCCTGTTAAGGCCAAAAAAGCTAATACCCAATAAGAACTTGGGAAATAAAAACTTAAGGCAATACTCATAAAAAATAACGAAGAATAAAATATTGTTAAAGCATCATTTTCTTTGTATCTGTTATAAAAAAACCTTGGTAAAATAAAAATCATTGATGCAGCAAGCGAATAGAGTAATACTAAGAGTATATCGTGATAGCCTACAGCAGCACCCAATGCACATGCAACGTAAGAGTCAGCTTCTCCCATTGCTCGACCTTTTTTGAAAAGATACCCTAATCTTGCAATAATTTCTATTATTAAAAAACCGAGAACCGCACCTATCAATGAGTCTTTTAAGCCAATTAATCCACCTGCTGATATAGCGTATATTAAACTGGCAACTGCCATAATAATTGCATAGATACATTCCACAATTTTTTCTTTCAAATCGGTTACGGTCATTATAATTAAGCATGAAATGCAAAACAGGACAAAAAGTGTCACGTAATTGAATCCGAATTTAATATATGCAAAAGAAAAAAGCAGACCCGTTAAAAGTTCGACTATCGGATACTGTATACTTATTTTTTCTTTACAGAATGCGCATTTGCCTTTTAAAAACAAATATGAAATTATGGGTATATTATGCCAAGGCTTTAATTTATTTCCACATTTTGGGCATTTAGAGGGAGGAAAAACAATACTTTCTCCGCTCAGGGTGCGAAGAATAACCACATTATAAAAACTGCCAAGGCATGTCCCTACAATAAAAACCAAAAATAAAATATATAGATTTAAAGAATCAAATATCATAAGTCTTCTTCATCATACTCCAAGTTTAAATTTCCTTTAAGAATTTCTCTTTTTTCTGCATCATCAAGAATCAGAGAAGATATAGTATTAAATGCTTGCTTCATTCGACGAGTTACACTCATTGGTGATAACATTAGAGCATTTGCGATTTGTTTTCTGTTCATATCTTGTATATAATACATATCAATTATAACTCTTTCATCGGGAGGCAATTTGTTTATAATATCATTGAAAATTATTTTTGCATCAGCATAGTTAATCTGTTCTTCATAGTCATTAGAAATTATTTCTTCATAACCCAGTGATTCTGCATTATCAAATAAATCTTCAAGATAGAGTGTGGATTTTCTCCTGTCAACTTGCATAGCCAAATCAACAGATTCAGGTGTGGAATTAACTGCCGTTGCTATTTCTTCTTTTGTCAAGAACACTAATTCTTCTTTTGTTAAGTCTTTTGTAAAATTGTTTATTCTTATGGCTAATTCCTGAATATATCGAGGGACCTTGACCGCATTAATTTTGTCTCTTAAATAGTGTCTCATTTCGCCGATTATGTAGTACCCCGCATAAATCCTAAAATTATCATTTTTCTCGGGAATAAATCTCTCTATTGCTTTTAGTAGTCCGATAAAACCTGCCTGTACCATATCTTCAATCGGGTCATATGAACGCCTTGCAATCGTATGAGCAATTTTATGTACAATCGGAATCATTTTTTTTACAATTCGGGCTTTCGCAATATCACGAAGATTATTGTCAGAAGTCGAATGGTATGTTTTAATCCATTCGTAAAGCATCTCATTTGTTTCATCATCGGATATGTTTTTAGCCAAAATCATAAGTCTCCGCTCTCTATAGGTATGATACCATAATAATTATATGAGTTACAAGTAAAATATGATATTTATTATAAAATCCGCTACCAGCATATAAACTGTTGATAAAACAGCGGCTCTAGTCGTGGAAATTCCAACGTCTTTTGCTCCGCCTTTTGTCATATATCCTTGTGTTGCGCATACTAAAGCTATTAAAATGCCAAATACAAAGGCTTTTAAAAGACTTATGTAAATATCTTTAGTACTAAGCCATAGCCATACAGAATTCATATATCTTGCAGGGTGTAGTCCAATTGTAAAATACGAGACTATTTCACCTCCAACAATGCCAACAAATTCTGCGACTATAACAACCATCGGAACAGTTATGGCTGCAGATAAAATTCTTGGAGAAAAATAATATCCTACAGGGTCTATTTTTAAAGTCTTAATTGCATCAACTTGCGATGTAACCTGCATATTTGCTATCTCAGCAGAAATAGCAGTACCGGCTCTCGCTCCTATAGCCAGTGCTACAAATCCGGGCGCAATTTCTCTTATCATGACAATGGCGATAGAGCCGCCTATATAAGCCTCAGCTCCCGTCATCAGGAATTGTTTTGAAACTTGTATTGCAATAACAGCTGCAGAAACAAAAACCACAACCAAAGATATGATGAGAGAATCGTAGCTAATTGCCGCAGCTTGATTTAAAACTGTACAAAATCTGGTACATCCGCTAAATGTGTAGCGAATACTTGCAAACAAATTTTTTACGCAATTCCCTAAAAAATCAATCATCAACATCCCTCATAAGATAATTATAATATAAATATTTTATCATATTCTTAGATGATTTTGAGTAAAACATGTTAAAGTGATTTTTTTTTAAGCCGTTTCTTATATTGACTTTACAAAAAAAATAGTTAAATCATAGACAAAGTAAATATAGGAGATTCCGTTATGGGAATGGCTGCTTCGCAAGCAAGATATCTGGCATTGACGGCCAGAAAAACAAATACAGAATATGAAGGTCAGCAGATTAATCAGGCAAGAACAGCTCTGGCTAATCAAAGCGCAAATTTGTTTAACAGATTACTAAATATGGAAGTCCCAAATCCTCCAAAAACTTCCGATTACACAACATTACAATATTCATATTCAGACGGTGAAAACGAAGCTGTTATTGACGATTGGAAACAATTATCAGGGGTAAATCCGGATTATAACTATCTGGTTAAAAGTCACTATTATGCTTCTATGTATACAGGTGCCATAAAACAATTGACAGATCCGCAGGTACAAATTGGCGGAAACGGTCAGGCACTTTCGCCTTGGAGCACAATTGAATTGAATAAAAGACTGTTAGATGCGGCGAATGATTCCCAAAAAACTGCTTATAATACTTTGCAGCAAACAAAAGCTAAAGAAAATGAAGATATTTCCAGAATACAAATAGAGGCCCAAATAAATAATTCAGGCAAATCGCTTGTAGATTCTCATATAGACAGCTATGCAGGGAATCAAGAGGCCGGATATTATTCGTACATATTAACAAACAGTTCAACTGGTGAAAACTTTAATGTCAAATATTTTAACCAACCAACAAATATTGCAACAGGTGAGAATGCCGCAGATGCGCAAGCTGTATTGCAAGGTGTTCGGGATATGGTTGATACAAATATAATTGATTTAAATACATTGAACAGATATTTAATTAATACCGGAATTGTCTTAGAAGAAGCAGATTTGTCAAAGATTACTGAAAACTTACCAAGGAATCCCGGCAGTTCGTATAATAATATTCAAGAAGCTATTTTAGGCAATTTTGGACTTGAAACGGACGGCGGAACAAGACGCATAGTTAATATGAGTGATGTTAATGCGATTATATCAGATGACACTGAAGGTAACGGCATTACTGCTCATACGCATGAATTAAGAGGAGTTTTCCTTTCAAACGGCGTTGATCCGACCCTTAATTCATATGCGGATGATATTCGCGATAATCATATTGCTAATATAGTCCGTGATGAAGCTGCATATAAAGCAGCGTATGACAGATATCAAAATTTATTAACTAATTATGAAAACAATATAACAAAACCTTCATATATCGGAAATTCAGAGTTAACACCTTTAATTGATTTAACGGATGAACAAAAAACAGAACTTTTGCAGATTGTAAAAGATATGAAAGCTGACAATATAAATACTGACATTATCAATTGCTTCGATTCAGGTGATAACTATTTGGGCGGAATATACAGCTTTAAAATGAACGGAGTAACATATTACACTACTCAAAAAAATTTAGAAGAAGCGTACTATAATTCTTATCCGCAAAACGGCAGCAATAATACGATAGACGGCCAATACAAAATGCCATACTACAACGCATCATATATTGACCAAAAAATTGAAAAAGAAAGTTATGCGCTCCTTGAAACAGACGGAAACGGAAGATTCAAATCCGTAAAATTTGATGATAACAGCGTTGTTTACAGTTTGAATACAGAAACCGTCACTGATGAAGCTGCATATGAAGATGCTATGAATCAATATTTATATGAAAAAGAAAAGTATGAAAAAACAATAGCGGATATAAACGCAAAAACTTCTATTATCCAGAAAGAAGACAGAACCCTTGAACTAAGGCTTAAACAGCTTGATACCGAACAGCTTGCATTAAAAACTGAAATGGAGGCTGTTAAGAAGGTTATCAAAGATAACGTTGAATCAACATTCAAGACATTTAGCGATTAATAATAATCAGACTCCACATATAAATTCCACAAAGAGGCGGGTAATTTCTCACCTCTTTTTATTTTTTGTGTTAAAATCAAGTTACGGAAAAGAGAAGGTAGAAAATGAGTTTAAATGTATATTTAGGGATAGATGTAGGGTCTGTTACAACCAAACTTGCTTTGGTTAACGAATCAGGTAAATATGTTGATTCATATATGCTAAAAACCGCCGGAAAGCCGGTAGCAGCAGTTCAAGAAGGTTTAAAACATATCCAATCACAAGCATTGACAGAATATAATATCCAAGGCGTCGGAACTACTGGTTCGGGAAGAAATTTGGCAGGGGCTTTGGTTGGTGCTGATGTCGTAAAAAATGAAATTACTGCTCACGCCGTAGCAGCAAGCACTTATATTCCGGGAGTTCAAACTATTCTTGAAATCGGAGGGCAAGACAGCAAAATTATTATTCTCCGTGACGGAATCGTTACGGATTTTGCTATGAATACGGTTTGTGCGGCAGGTACGGGAAGTTTTCTCGATCATCAGGCGCAAAGGTTAAATGTTCCGATTGAAGAATTCGGCGATACTGCTCTTAAATCCGAAAATCCGGCAAGAATAGCCGGAAGATGCGGTGTTTTTGCAGAATCCGATTTGATTCATAAACAACAACTCGGTTATCCTGTTGAAGATTTGCTTTACGGTCTTTGTCAGGCGCTCGTAAGGAATTATTTAAGCAACCTTGCATTAGGCAAAGAGTTATTGCCGACAATCTCATTCCAAGGCGGGGTTGCAACAAATTCCGGCATGGTAAAAGCATTTGAAGAAGCTTTAAATACAAAAATTGTAGTACCTGATAACCATCAGACGATGGGTGCAATAGGTGCGGCACTTTTGGCAATGGAAAATCATCAATATACGGAAGCTTCAACCAAATTTAAGGGGTGGGAAGTAGGAAATATGAATTTCCAATCAGTAACATGCCAGTGCACCGGGTGTTCAAATAATTGTGAAGTTATTACAATTCTTGAAGGCTCGGAACCTGTAGGGCATGTGGAAAAAATCGGCGACATAAAAGGAAATATAATCGCACGTTGGGGCGGTACTTGCGGAAGATGGGATGTGGCGTAAAGAGGCCAAAGTACTCAAGAGGTAAATATTATGATTAAATTAAAGAACTTCGAAATAGGAAGTAATAAATTAACAATTCTTGCAGGGCCTTGTGCAGTTGAAACGCTTGATATAATGAGAGAGACAGCTGATGGTTTAAAAAAAGTTTGCGAAAAACTCGATATAAATTATGTTTTTAAATGCTCTTACGATAAAGCAAACCGTTCTTCAATCAATTCTTACAGAGGTCTGGGTATGGAAAAAGGGCTTGAATACCTTGCCAAAATCAAAAAAGAGTTTAATTTACCTATTGTTACAGATATTCACACTCCTGACCAGGCGCCTATTGCGGCAGAAGTTGCAGATATTATACAAATTCCGGCATTTTTGTGCAGACAGACGGATTTGCTTGTGGCGGCAGCAAAAACAGGCAAGATTGTTAACATAAAAAAAGGGCAATTTTTAGCACCTGAACAAATGAAATCGTTGGTTAAAAAAGTTGAAGATAGCGGAAACAGGCAAATAATGCTAACAGACAGAGGTGTAACCTTCGGTTATAATAATTTAGTTTCGGATTTCAGGGCAATTCCTATTATGAAAGAATTCGGTTACCCTGTTGTTTTTGATGCAACTCACAGTGTCCAGATGCCCGGTTCAAACGGTGATTCAACCGGCGGAGACAGAAGATTTGTTCCTGTTCTTGCGAATTGTGCTATGGCTGCAGGCGCAGATGTATTATTCTTTGAAGTTCACCCGAACCCTGATAAAGCACTCTGCGACGGACCTAATATGCTTTTCTTAAAAGATGCGGAAAAAGTTTTCTCTAAATGTAAAGAAATATTTGAGATTGTCAGGAAGTAAATACTACCCGTTACAATCGAATTTACTCTGCGTTCGGGGTACATAATGTCCTTTTGTATTTGTACCTAAATATTTATTAATATATTTTTTTACCACTTCATACGAATATTTATATGTGTTCACAAGGTAATGTTTATATCTTTCGTTTCCGCAGGCACCCATAGCAAAGGCAAATAATTGTGAAAATATTTCATCTCTGGGTAAGTCTGCGCAATCCAGCTCTTTGTCGTCAATTCCGTCATTTAGTGTTATTTTTTTTGAATGGTCTATTTTGTTCTTATCTATTTGGGAAAATTCAAATATAGGAGAGAAGTATCCAAGATTGCTATCCGTTATTGATGTTTTCCACCGGGATTTTCCTTTAAAAGCATTATTAACATCCTTTCGCCAAGCTTCCTTAAATTCTTTGGAATCACTTAAACCATTTTGCCGACAGTAAATTTCATTCAGTCTGGTATATTCTTCTGCAATTTCTTTACAATTTTTTCCTCCCATCAGGTAGAGTTCCTTGAGCCTTTCTTTTAGTTCTTTATCAGGATTAGCAAAATAGGTATTAAACAGATGTCCCAATTCGTGTAAGGCATTTTCTTCTAATTTCTCGTTACTGATTGTAGGATGAAATAATGTTCCAAACTCAATTGCGCTTGAACGATTCGTTTTTAAATGAATAACTTTTTTTATTGCCGGATCATATGTAAAACCCTGTTCCCAATAGTTTTTATTTTTAAATTCTTTTGTTTCATCCCAGGATCCCTGTACTTCTAACTTAAGTCCGTAAAAAAAAGAAATGTTTTTCCTGGATTTTTCAAAAACTCTCGTGATAGCATGTTCTATTGCAGCCTGTGATTGGGGTTTGATTTTCTCAGTATAATGGTAAGTTATTCCATTCTTCTTAACTGTACTATCGTTTCCCATAATTCCTCGCTATATATTTAAAGTCTTTTTGTGTTGATAAATTGCTTAAGTTGTAAATATTTGTTAAAATAAATTGCAAGGGGAGCAAGATGCTTAAAATCGTTCAAAGATCAAAACCATTAAAAGGTGAAATAACTATTCCTGCGGATAAATCAATATCGCACAGGGCAGTTATGCTTTCTTCTTTGGCAAGGGGTAAATGTATAATCAGTAATTTTTCAAGCGGTGCGGATTGTTGGTCTACGTTGAATATCTTTAAACAATTGGGTGTTGGGATAAAAGAAATTGACAAAAAGACAATTGAAATCACATCTGACGGTAATCTAAAAAAATCATTTACCACGCTTGATGCAGGAAATTCGGGTACAACTACCCGTTTGCTTGCAGGAATTCTTGCCGGACAAAATTTTGATTCTCAAATAATCGGAGATAATAGTCTTTCAAAACGCCCTATGAAGCGTATAATAGAACCGCTGACTCAAATGGGCGCCAAAATAGAATCCGTTGATAACCATTTGCCGTTAACTATATACGGACAGAAACTCCATGGTATTATTTACTCAATGCCGCTTCCCAGTGCACAAGTAAAATCCGCAGTACTTTTGGCAGGATTGAATGCTGAAGGGCGAACTACCGTAATTGAACCCACAAAAAGTCGAAATCACACAGAATTAATGTTAAAGTACCTTGGAGCTGATGTAAATATAAATAACAATGAAATAACTGTTTCAGGCTCAGAATTAATTGCCAAAGATATAGAAATAGTAGGTGATATTTCATCTGCAGCATTCTTTATTGTTGCCGGTTTGATTGTACCTGATTCAGATTTTATTATTAAAAATGTCGGTATAAATCCAACACGTTCAGGTATTTTAGATATCATAAAACGGATGGGAGCAAATGTTGAAATACTTAACAAACGTGTCGTATCAGGAGAAGAGTGCGCTGATATTCACGTTCAATATTGTGATAATTTAAAGAGTTGCACAATAGAAGGTAATGATATTCCAAGGCTAATTGACGAACTTCCTGTTATAGCAGTTCTGGCTTCACAAGCAGAAGGTAAAACCGTTGTAAAAAATGCCGAAGATTTAAGAAATAAAGAATCTGACAGAATCAAATGTCTTGTAGCCGAATTAAAGAAACTCGGTATAAATATAGATGAAAATCCTGACGGATTTATTGTGCATGGTAAAACGAAATTATCCGAAACTGATTTACCTCTCGAAAGTTATCATGATCACAGACTGGCAATGAGTTTTTACGTCGCAGGCATGATTTGTGAAAAAGAAATCTGTATAAACGGATTCGAGTGGACAGAAATATCGTTTCCGGAATTTGAGCAACTGATTTGGGAACTTAACTGATAGATTAACAAGCGTAGTTTTTACAATTATTATACAATTTAATATATTAAGATATATTAAATTGTATATAAGTATTTTAATGCGTTAAATAGGCGCGCCTGGCGAATTATTAAGAAATATTAATGTAAATTTAAGTAAAATGCTTGACTTATTTTGCTGATGTGCAATAATGATTATGCACACTTTAAGTGTAGCCGAAACACTAAATAGTAAATAACCCCAAAATCATATAAACTCCTAGATAATAAACACTAATAAAGACCATTAGGATGCAGAAAACAAATCCACCTGACACACACCGGGTGGTTTTTTTTATGCAAAATTTCGATTACAAAGTTTATAGTGATTAAAACAAAGCCTTGATTCCAAGCAAAATAAGAAGCACTCCGCCTGATATTTCAAGAAATTTTGAAGGCAATTTTTTGAATTTTAATCCTGCAAAATACCCTAATGCAGAATTTATAAAAGTAATTAATCCTATTAAAATTGTCGGTTTGAAGATTTTATTACCGTACAGAGAAAGACTAATTCCTGCGGAAAACGCATCAATACTCGTTGCTATACCTATTAATAATAGAGTTTTTGTATTAATTGCATGTAGTTCGTTTTCTCTTTTCTCATTTGATTCCAAAATAAATTTTATTCCTAAATAAGTAAAAATCAGAAAAACTATTAATTTTGAATAGGGCTCTATATAAATTTTAACGAAATTTGTCAGATAATATCCAAAAAGTGGCATAAGTGCCTGAAAAAGTCCAGTGTAAACCGATAGTGAGACAGAGTTTTTAAAATGTGCTTTTTTAAATTTCAAAGCATATGTAAATGAGACAATGCAGGCATCAATTGATAAAGCTATAGCTAAAACAAAAATTTCAAAATATGACATAAGATTATTGTAATACAAAAAATTTGTAACAATTTTTATTAAAATGTAACAATTTGCAGAAAAATATTAAAGTTTCATAAAAATGTACCGATATACAATTTGAGGTTATATGTAAAAATAACGTTATGAATATAAGTGAGTTTTTAAAAAATTTAAAATCGGGAATTATTGTTCCGCAAAATTTATTATTCTTAAAAGTGTATGATAAAGATGATAATTCGATTTTTGATGAAGAAGAGATTAAAAGGTTAAAAGAAGATATCAGTGTTTTTGCATCAAATGATGGTAATATGAATGATCTATCTGACGAAGAAGCTTTAGCATTCTTCAACGAAAAAATGCTCGAAAACAATCCTGATTTTAAAGAAATAAAACAAACTGGTTCTCTTATTGCGGACCAAGCGGTACAGCTTGTAAAAGGGTGGTTTAATCAATTTAAGGATAAAAGCTTGAATGCATATAGCAGACTTGAAAATGAACCGAGATATCAAAATCTATCGGAACAAAAGAAAATTATAGCAAAAAGTATGTTGGAAATATCAATAAAATATAGGCTTGATGAAGAAGAGGATGAAGATATAGATGATTATACAGGAAAATTCGCAGGTGGCGGAATGATTCCCACCATACATAGAGAAATAGGATTTATTTTGGATGCTTTGGAAGATGAAAGCTTAACAGAAGAAGATGCCGTCGTAATAGCCGAAAATCTTCCCAAATTAGTTAAATTGCCCAATTTCGTCATTGAACCTGTTTCGACAGACCTAAAAAGGTTTGGAAAACTTCCTGTTGATAATATTGAGTTTATTGTAAATAATAATATGTATTTTAGAGAAGTATGGACTATTGATGTAAGATATGACTTAGAAATATTGTTAAAAGCAGATGCAAAAAGTCTGGAAAGATATAGTGCTTTAAAAAAGAGGTCTCCCAGATACTCAACTGAACTTGTTAAACTGGATGACATCTCTTTTCAAAAAGTTTTAAATATTATAAAAAATCCTTTCTTGAGCAAAGTTTTTAAAAGTCAATACGACATTATTGAACTGTTACAATTTAATGATGATGAAATCGAAACGCTTATTGATATATTATCTAATGAAAATCTAAAAGATGTTGAACTTGCCCCTTATAACTTAATGTCTTTTGCAAAACAACCTAATAAAATCAAATATCTTATACAATTTAAAAATCCGGAATTGGCATTAGGAATAGAAGATGATAGGCAGGCTGCTAATATTCAGAATATTATAGAAATAATTAACAACAGTAACTCTATTGAGAAAGAATATGGTTGGGACGTGCTTTTTGAATTAGAAGAATTAGATAAAGAAAATCCGGGTTTATTACAAAAAATATCAAAAATTGAACTAAAATCAAAAGACGGTGAAAATATTCAACTATCACCACAGTTTGTTGTATGGTATGGGGAAGATATTGATAGTATTAAAGAATTATTTAATTCAATTAATATGGATAAAATAAAAAAATATGACCTGTATTATTCGCTTGCCGGTTCCCCTGATTCTGATTTATATAAATTTATAATGCAGAATCCGGATTTCGATTTTCAAGATCAAGGTCCGATATTTACAGGAACATGGATAGCTTATACTAATGATAATCCGGATCTAAAATTTGTGTTTAATAAAAAGTATGAATTGGTTGAAATACAAGAAAAAATACCAAATCCAAATGATGAACAAAAGTACACAGTAAAAACAATAAATAAGAAAAATCATATAGAGCAATTAACCGAATATACAAAGATATCAGATAGAGAGCTCGTTACAAGGGATGTAGTTAAATACTTCAATCCAGATGGGACACTCAAACGAACGGTTACATCAGCGCCTAGTAGTATAGATGGTATTTTGAATCAGTCAGAGACATATTCCGATGGCACCGTAAAACCGTTACAATTCGTTTCGCAATGTGACGGCAATACTGTAATAGAAAAACATTTTACATCACCTCTTGGCACAACAACAGATTATTACAATGAAGAAACCGCTGATGGTATGAGAGTAATTGACTATACTATAAAAAGGGGAGATGAAGTCCTATTGGATAAACATTATACATTTCAGCAAATAAATGAAAATCATATTGTATCTTCTGTAAATGGAATCCCCTATGATGTAATTTTTGAAGGAGAAAGAATCACAATAACTAACAAAAAAGATAATAATCAAAATGTTATTGATTTAACAGGTAAAATTGGTGAAGATAACGGAGAAATGGTACTTTCCATTTTAAAGAAAATGCCACCTGACAGGTTGATGATAATGAATAAACGAGAATTAGAGAAAATTCAATATGACGGAAAAATCAAATATAATGCTAATTGGGACTATGGAGATAAAACAATAAATATAGGAGATTTTCGTGAAAATCAAACCAACGAAACAAATTTAGAAAAAGTGTTTGCTGTGTTTGTGCATGAATTCGGACACTTTATTGATATTTCAGGAAAACGCGATTTTAAAATATCAAAGAATGACGATATACAAAAAACTTTCGAAGCAGAATTGGAAGCATATAAAAGCCACTCTACAATAATTCAACAAGGCTACATTAATTATCTGATTAATCCTACAACTGACTTTTTTCATACATCAGAACCCTTAGAAGAAGCTCTTGGAGATGCTGAAATGGGTATGTTCGCAAGTGATTTACCTTTACGATTAAGAATGAGGTTGCTGGAATTTCAAGCAAATTTTCCAGAACTAATCGCCAAATATATAAATGCTTGTGATGAACAGGCAAAATAGAATGTTTAATTAAAAAAGAGGGCTGAAACCCTCTTGGTATTTTTCCCCTCCATTTGCTCAAGCTACCTATCTATGCCTGCTTTTAATATTTCACGCAAAACGTGACATTTAGTCACCTTTTGCTGTTCGCAAACGGAGTCCTTCCCCAAGCAAATTCGAATCGCTGTCTACCTAGTGAAAGAATTTTGGAAAGAAATGTTCTCAGAATTTATCTATCGATTTATAAATCCGTTAGGATACAGGTGTATTCCCCTTTTTGTATATGCATCCATGTATTCTCCGGCCTTTTTAATATATTCTTGCAGTGTTTCCGGTTTATATGCAAATTGGATATCAGGTTTTACAGCTTGTTCAAAAACTTTGTGTATTATAAAGTATGTATCAAAACCTCCCTCATCAAGAACGCAATTGCCGTAGTTACCTCGACAGTAAAGTTCATCATTGTTTTTATTTTCCTTTAAGAAATTAAGCCCTTCCTTTACAAAAGCTGTATAGTCTTGATTCTGGGAGTGTGAAACAAGCACATTTAGGATATTATTTATTCCTTGTTCAACAAAATCGTAACAATCTTTAGTAGTTAATACATGAAAAAACCTGTTACATAATTTAAATAAATTTGTGTGGGTTTGCAAGACTTTTGTTCAAAAGGAATTGCCACGGTTTTGAAATTTTCATAAAATTTTTCAAATTGTATAGCACTTTGTTTAAAAGTACAAGTTGATGCAGATTCTAACCTATGCATATTATCTGTATTACACGTAGATGACTGACCAAATGTAATAAATGCATACAATAACTGTAAGGCTCGTAAAAATATTTTTTTTGCTATTTTGTAGAAATAAATAAAAAGAGAGCTTAATAAACTGAAACCCTAAAACTAGACAAAGTAAAAAAGTCGGTTTTAGGGTTTTTACATATAAGTTATCTGCTTTTATTATCTGTATGAAATATTACTTAAAAAACGCTTTGAACCTTTCCCATTTAGTCATATTTTTGTAATCTACACCCGGTTCTCTTCCGAGTCCGTATCTTAAACCAAATGTCAGGGCGATACCGTTTCTTCCGCCGTGTCTTAACATAGCTTGTCCAAAACCAACAAATCTATGGTTATACAATTTTTGCACACCAAGTCCATATTCGAAGTACGGTTTAATATGCATATTCGGCAAGTGATAAGCACCTGCATCTACATCCGTATCATTCATTAAATTCCATACCATACCAGCTCTGACATATGGCTGCCATCCATTCCTACAGTTAGTAATAAATCTTAAGGAAGGATTGAGTTGAATTGTATGAAGAGGTTTTGCGTCTATCCTAAGTCCTGCAGCATTTGTGTAATCAAACATATTCGCAAATGAATAACTGGCTTTCAATATTGGCTGCAAAATATATTTACCATCCTTGAATTCAAAGTTATAACCTGTTTTTGTAGCCAAAGCAGCTGCAATAGAGGTGGCATCTTCATGACCATACATCGTTGATATATCTGCAAACATTGCACCACCTGTTAAAGTTACGGCAGTCCAGAAATTGTTTTTATAGAAAGTATCCGTAATTCCTAAAACTCCTCCATTAAGATTTGCATCTACACCAGTATAATCTATTTGTCCGCCCTGATACCCAAGATATGTTGACCAAACAGAATGCCAACCATTTCTGTGCTCATGGAAATCGGAATCAAATCCTAAAAAAGAACCATAGGTAATAGAATCGACCTTAGGACCGTTTTTCAACTTAATATTTTCAAAAGCAACATAAGGTCTAAACCAAATACCCTGATTAGAAGTTCTGTTCTCTCTTAAATTATATTCTTTAAGAGAAGTTAAATTACTGTTGAAATCAGAACTCACGGCAGCGGCATACTTGTTTTGTTGCATCATAGTAAGTCTGTCGAATTTGGGTATTTTTGTATAAGTATCAAGATGATTAAACGCATACTGAATAGTAGTATTCATTGCAGATTGAATACCGGTTTGTAATACAACCGGAGCAGCTAGGACTGCAGGATTCCAATTACTTGAAAACTCAAAATAGCCTCTGTTGTCATCATTATGCACATTGTATTGAATATCATATAATCTGGCAGGTGTTACAATCTTATGAATTTCGCCTTCAGCTTTTCCGTGATTGAGAACTCTATGGGCAAGCTCAGGTTCAGCAAACAAAACACTCGCTTTATTCTTTTTTGTATCATTCAGAAAATTCATTTCTACTACATCTAAAGTTCCGCTATTCCCGGCATAATTGCTTTCTCCGTCAGCGGTTGTTATTCGGTCCATTTGTTCATTCTTGATGTCGAAATCTACTGCAATAGAACTATCACCTTTGACAGTGAATTCATTAACATTATAAACATGGATATCGTTATTAACAGTATTTAATCTGGTTCCGTCCAATGTTACGTTTCCACCGTTAATATCATTATACAAAGATACAGTTCCACCACCTGTCATATTAACATTGTATAATCCTTCGGTACCGTTTATCCTGTCATAAATAACCCATTCACCATTATTATCTGTCTTAAGGTTTAAATTCGGTATTTTTGCCGGTACAGCAGGTGTTAATTCTATGGAAGGGTCGGTATCATCGTAGGTCGCTTCCTGTGCAGGGGCTCCTTCCATATAGATAGCTTCACCGCTTCCAGATGTATTACCATGGATTACATTTGAATGACCATTTGCCAACAAATCAATATCCGACTTACTATAAATAGCACCACCGCTTCCGGTTGCCTTATTATTTAGAAAATTACCGTCAACTACAATACTTGAACCGTCAGCTATCGTGCTGTCATTGTATATGGCACCACCGTTATTTCCTGCCTCATTAGCTATAAAATCGCCTTCCGCATATTCAATCTGAGCGCCGTTCGTGTTATATATGGCTCCGCCGTCATTCCCGGCCTTGTTTGAATAGAATGTTCCGTTTATATTTCCAATTACAGAAGTTTTATCAGTAATGGTTGCCCCGTTATTTGAAGTTACGTTATATATGGCACCACCATTTCCTTCAATAGCTTCATTTCCAGCAAAATTACCATTAATATTAGCTATTTCTGAATCTCGTACTGAGAGCGCACCACCATGTGTTTTGGCGACATTTTTTACAAAATCTGCCTGCAAATTATCAATGGAGGAATTATTTTGTAAAATGATGGCGCCGCCAATTCCTGTTGTCGCTGCATCGACAGCCTTATTGCCAATAAATATGCCGTTTATTGAGCCTATCCATCCCTGGTTAATGTTTATTGCACCGCCATATACATAACCGTTATCAGATTGCAAAGAGTTACTTATAAAATTACCGGTTATACTCGTTATGTTACCCATGCTTTCACTATACCCTGAACCGGTTCCGACATTATTAATAACACCTCCCCATGCATTAGATGCTATTGAATGAGCATGATTACCTATAAAGTCACCTGTTATCGTTCCTATAACACCGTGATTGTCTATAGCAACACCATGAGCATTTGCTGTATTTGATATCGCTGCAAGATTAATATAGTCACCAACAATTGTATTTATTACAGAATTTTTATAGCAGTTGAATATACCGGCACCAATAGCTGCAGAAGTGGCTGTATTGCTTCCGGTAGTATAATCAAAATGATGAACAAACTGATCTGCATATGTGCCATTATAACCAGATGAACCGCCATTCCCATCAGTAACAATGCGACTTCCGCTCTCAACATTGTCTTTAATATTCACGCTGTACGATTGAGTGTTAATAGTATTGGTTTCAGCATCAAATGTTGATATTTCGTACGAATTATTGTCTGTAGATTGACCAAATTCGTATGCACTACCCAAACCAAGCCCGCCATTCGAATCAATTGTCGGCATAATTTCCGCCTGAACCGGGGAATTGTATGTTGCGAATAAACTAAAAAGCGTTGCCATAACTATTTTTTTTCTTGTCATGGCACGCAAAAAACTACAGGTTTTTTTCAAACCAAATTTTGACATAATAATAAAATCCTCTTATTTCATACTTACAACGCATAAGAATACCACAAAAAATGGCTTCTGTCTATATAAAAGATAAAAATTAAGCATATTTTGAATTATATATAAAAGGTCAGAAAAATTTCATAAATTTTCTATATAAACTTTAACACATTCAGATAATTTATTATCAATGCAGATTGATAATATTATTAAAAATGTAAACACCAACATCATTTAACGAGCTTTGGAAAGCACAAGCAAGAGCAAGAAATGAAAAAATTATGTTCTAAAATTCGTGTCGTTACCTCAGCCGTTACCTTTATAAACTTTTCCATATTCTTTACTTATTAAAAAAGAGGGCTGAAGTGTCAAAATCAGAAGTGCAAGTGCCACAAGCGTAATACGAATTAATATTCTTTTACAAATTTGACATAATAACAGTATAGCCTATTATTAAAATGGGGTGGTAGCTTTGAAATAAGAAGATATTAAAAAATATATTTCATGATACAATTATCATAGAAAAGTTGTGCAAAGTAAAATGCCGAAAAGCAGAGTTGATAAAGATATTTAACAGTAAATTTCTCATGCTAACTTTTCGTTACCAAACTCGTTACCAAATAGGGCTTTTTAGGGTAAATTAAGGCATTAAAAAAGAGGACTAAAATGCCCTCTATTATTAAATGGTACCCCCAAGCGAATTCGAATCGCTGTCTACACCGTGAAAGAAAATATACTCTATTTTTAATGGATTTAACTATTTTAACCAATTGGATAGAATATAGTCATATCAACGGTTTTTAGTATTCAATGTGCTTGAGGAATTTTGTTAGATTTAGTCAATTTAACTAATTTAATAGATTTATGTGATAAAATCTGTGACAATATTATTATACTATCAATATAATTTATATGCAATAATACTCATTAATATAAATACCTACTTAATATGTTTCTGCTATAATGAACTAGGATTAGATACATGTAAGGTGAAGTGAAAAGGATATGGCTTTAAAAAAGAAACTTATAAGTTTATTTAGTGGCTGTGGTGGACTCGACTTGGGATTTGAAATGGCAGGGTTTGAAATTCCAATAGCTAATGAGTTTGATAAGACAATTTATGAGACCTTTAAAGTAAATCATCCTAAAACAAAACTTATTGAGGGGGATATTAGAAAGATAGACAGTAATGTTTTTGAAAGTCTTGGAGATATTGACGGAATTATTGGAGGCCCGCCCTGTCAATCTTGGAGTGAAGCGGGTTCGCTACGTGGGATTAATGATGAAAGAGGGCAACTTTTCTATGAGTATATACGCATTTTAAAAGCTGCAAAGCCTAAGTTTTTCCTTGCAGAAAATGTGTCAGGTATGCTTGCTAATAGACATAATGAAGCTGTAAACAATATCGTTTCAATGTTTAACGAAGCAGGTTATGATGTTACTGTAAACTTGGTTAATGCCAAAGACTATGGAGTAGCACAAGAACGGAAAAGAGTATTCTATATTGGTTTTAGAAAAGATTTAAACATTAAATTCCAGTTTCCTAAGGGTTCAACTGTAGATGATAAAAAGAAAATCACATTAAGGGATATTATATGGGATTTAAAAGACACGGCTGTACCGTCAATTGAGAAGAACTATCACAATACCAGTGCAATTAACAATAATGAATATTTTACGGGGGCATATAGTCCGATATTCATGAGTCGTAATCGTGTTAAAGGTTGGGATGAACAAGCATTTACGGTACAGGCTTCTGGAAGACAGTGCCAATTACATCCACAGGCCCCAAAAATGGAAAAAGTCGCAACAAATGTATGTAAGTTTGTAAGTGGTAAAGAAAACTTGTACCGCAGAATGTCTATCAGAGAAGTGGCAAGGGTTCAAGGTTTCCCGGATGATTTTAAGTTTATATACAATAGCGTAAATGATGCTTATAAAATGATAGGGAATGCCGTTCCAGTTCATCTTGCGTACGAAATTGCCATAGCAATAAAGAAACAATTAGAGGTAAGTGTTAATGAGTAATAAGTCTAATGATAATGGTAGAGCGTTTGAATATGCTTGTATTAAGGAATTAGAGAGTAGTATTGCAGCATTCAGACCTGTTGTAATTAATGAAAAATCAATTGAAGCATCTAAAAGAGCTTGGTTATCTATTAGCAATGAACAACAGGAGAAATTAATTATTGCCTCAAAGGCTTTTATCAAACTTCTTTTTGATGCCGAACCTCTTATACTAGAATATGAGTCAAAATCAGATATAGTAGAATTATCAATTAACAAAGATAGTGATGCAGAGGCAGGAGATGTAAGAGACATTATCATTAAAAGAGCTGAAATATCATGGGATGTAGGACTTTCTATGAAACATAATCACTTTGCAGCAAAGCATTCTAGATTATCCGCTAAAATTGATTTTGGCAAGAAATGGTATAATTTACCTTGTTGTGATGACTATTGGGCTAGAATAACCCCTATATTTCAAAACTTGTGTAAATTAAAAGAAGATAAATGTGCTTGGCATGATATGAGAGATAAAGAAACTTCTGTATATATGCCTTTATTGGATGCTTTTATGCATGAAATTGACCGGGCTAACAAGTTAGATTGTCAGATACCTCAAAGACTAATTTCTTATTTACTAGGGATTAAAGACTTTTATAAAGTTGTATCTGTTGATAGAAAAGAACTTACAGAGTTTCAATGTTTTAATTTAAGGGGCGAACTGAATAAGAACGGCAGAAATTGTAAAGCTAAAGTTATAATTCCTGTTGCAGATTTGCCAAACGAAATTATATCATTAAGAATTAAACCTAATTCAACTAATACTGTAGAAATGTTCTTGAATAATGGCTGGTCTTTATCTTTTAGAATACATAATGCTTCAACGATTGTTGAACCGTCATTAAAATTTGATATACAATTTGTGGGTGTTCCAAGCAACATTATCACCATTAACTGTCAATGGAATAATTGTTTATAATTAGTTTAATTATATAGATTTAGAACTATTATCATTTATATTTAACTGTTTAGGCTGATTATATGGTACTACTTTATGAACCCTTGTTACAGTATAAATTACCTCTGTTTTAACACCTGTTATATCTTTAGTCTGTATCTGTAAATCACACTCTATACTATCTTTAGCTTGTATTGAGATTTCTCGATTTTGAAACTTTGACAACCAGTCAGTATCTTCAATTCTAGCTTTAATACACGTGTCATTGTATTTAAATTCCCATTGACTGCTATCACTTAATAAATCTGGCTTCTTTACAACTAATAATGCTTTATAATTCTTTGTCATGTTTTGTTCGATTAACTGAGTCTTTTCATAAGCCATTGAGAATGCCTTATTAAAGTGTGTTTCAGTAGTAGTATCTTTACTAATATACTTAAATCTATCTTTACTTGTAAGGTGTCCGAATGCAGTATTAACCCCCTCTAAACATTTAGCCAATTTAATTGGTGGTATAGGGGTTATTGTTTGTAATTGATTTGTTTTAATATCTTTTGAAAGTTCAAATATATCTGTTTGTAATTGCTTTACATCGACAGTAGGCTTGTTAGGGTCTTCTTTTAACGTTTCTAAGAGTTTGTGTTTACCCTTAACTAATGCATGACCTATTATCCCTTTTAAATCAAGGTTCTTTAGCGGTTCATCTTCAATTAGTTCAATAGCTTGTTTGAAAAATGCTTTAATTGAGCCGTCTTCAACTTTATCTAAAATTATTCTGTGATTAACTTTTACTGGTAATGTCTCACATACAATATTATCAAAGTTAGAAAACTCTGAAACCAATTTAGCTAGCGATAAGAAGACTCTTTCTGGATTGTCAGAGTCTTTATCATAATCAATATATATTTCAAATTGGTTATTATCCATTCTATAATTATAACTTAACCATATTTGAATTTATGAATAATGAAGTTTTGTTAAATTAACAGTTATTTATCTAAAATAAAAGACTATTTAATCTTCTGTAATTCCTTAATGATATTAAATAAGGTATTTAATTCTTCTCCAGTCTTTGACTGTAATAATGAGATATAATCCTTATCCGCTGCTTTTTCTTCAACATCAAGAAATACGAACAATTTATATATAGGAATATTTAAGGCAGTTGCAATAAGTGGTATCTTATTCAAAGTTATAGGATTATGACCATTCTCCCAGTAACTAACGGTCTTTGTTGCGACTCCTACGCTCTCCGCTAAATCTTCCTGTGATATATTCGCTTGTTGTCTTAATTCTTTCAGACGTTTACCGAACTGTTTATAAAAATCCTTTGTTCTCATAATAGTCTAGGATATTACATATTTAAGCATTATATAATCCAACAGTTTAGCACGCCTGCTTGTTCATGTTATGATAGCCATATCAAATAAGGATATATTATGAACGGTAAAACTTGTTTCTTAATGGGTAATAGGCACACTCCTAGCAATATAAGAGAACCGCTTGCGGAAACGGTTGAAAAACATATTACGGAATATGGTGTTACAACATTTATTGTCGGACGTTATGGGAATTTTGATAATATGACAATAGGTGTGCTGAGAGAGGCTAAAAAGCGACATAATGACATAGAGCTATACTTGCTTACACCTTACGCATTGACTCAGAAAATAGACACACCAGAGGGCTTTAATGGCACATTTTACCCAGACGGATTAGAGAAAGTACCGTTAAGACTTGCCATTACACAAGCAAATAAGTATATGGTGCAGAACTCCGATTACTTAATCACATATTGTCATCACATAGGAAACACCAGAAACATTGTTGAGTACGCCCAGAAACGAGAGAAAAAGGGCTTAATAAAGGTAACTTTGCTATAATAAAGAGTGTCAGAAAATTTATAAATTCTTTGTACACTAAATTTAGTCAGATTTAAGGTTGTTGGCAAATGTCTAACAATAACCGAAAAACCCTTGCTATTATTGAAAGAGAAGAAAATGCTGCGGAATGTAACAAATGTCAATAAATGTAAGATGATTTACTTGACAAATAACATGTTATCGGTTATACTAATAGTATAAGGTACAAAACAAAAGGAGATAACATTATGAGAAACGCAGAAATCAGAAACACGGTAGCAGAACTTCAAGACCTTTATGCTGCACAAGATGTATTAAAAGCACAAATTACCGAACGTGAACAGGCTATTAAGGATGAGTTAGACGCAAGAGAAATCGAAACTTTAGATTTAGGCAACATCATCATTAGATTTACCAACATTCTTTCTAACAGATTTGATACTACTGCATTTAAGAAATTGCACAAAGACCTTTATAATGAGTTCATTAAACAGGTAGCAAGCAGACGTTTTTCAATAGCATAGGGCATTTGCCCTACTGCTATTGCAGGAGGATTAAGTAATGGAAGAATACAAAGCAGAATACTATTGTTATATCCGCTGCTCAACGATACAGCAGTCCTATAACCGCCAATACAAGCAACTTTTAGACTTTTGTCATAAAGAGAATATTAAGATTAACCCTGCAAATATATATAGTGAGAAACGGACCGGGAAGAATCAAGACCGCCCAAAGTTCAAAGAACTAGTGCAATTATTACTTGACCGAGAGGCAAAGGGCATACATTGCTGTCTTTGCCTAATCGAGTTAAGCAGGATGAGCAGGAGTTACCAATTAACCAAAGATACATGGAACACATTAACGAGTGCCGGGGTTGATATTGTAGTTACATCATTCCCCCTATTAGATACACGGAAAAAGGATAATGGGGCGGTTAATATGATGTTGACCGATATAGTTTTTGCCGTCCTTAACTATCTAACGGAACAGGAACTCAACGAAAAAGCCGATAGGTGCAATAATGGTCGTGAGGTTGCCAAAAATAAAGGTGTTAAGTTTGGCAGGAAAGAATTAACCTTTGAGGACTTGCCAAAAGAGTTTATTGACGTGATGAAATCCGCAACAGGCACGGAAACGAAAACCGCTTTATTAGATAGTATTAACGGTAAGTTGATGAGGATGAATAAGAAACCGCTTTCACGAGGCACATTCTACAATTATCTTGAATTATATAAAGGTGGTGCAAAGTGAACGATAGACAGGTGCAGGACTTAATCAGAGGACATTTCTTAAACCTAATGGTCTTTAGGATAATGAATAATGCGAGAGCGAACAGGTGCAGAAATTATCAGCAGGGGCAAGAGGTTCAGTATGTTCATCAAGTGCCGTTAATAGTTGATATAGTATGCGGTGCAGTTGTACTCTTTTGGGTGGTGGTGCTAGGTGGTACTTTATTATTGAGTTTATTAGGGTTGATAATGCTAGTTTTTAATATCGATTAAGGCTGTGGACGGCAGTACGTAAACTCCTATACAACACTAGACTTGCTGAGAGCCTCTAATAAAGCCATTTTGAGTATATTATACACAACCTCTATCGCCACTATGCCCACTATGTCTATATTTTAGGCAAGTGGGCAGGATTTATTATATAATAGGAGTGTGTTTTACCACTCCTCATATACGTCATAAACGGACGTATTAGTCATTGTCTATTAACTTATCTGATATATTCTTTTGATAGTTTTGGTCGCACTTTTTCAACAATTCCTTAGCCTTTTCTTTGTGGTCCGGGACGTTTGCAGGTGCAACTTTCTTATTATGTTTTGCCATATAGTCATTGATGACTTCATAGGCAATTCGTTTAACCATTTCTCTATCCATTTATATTATTCTCCATTAGTTTAATTAAAATCTAACTCTAGGCAATGCTAGAATGACCGTAGAGGCACGTTTAATACTTGCTAGGTATAAAACGTACCCCCAGAAATAAGTTATTATCTATGATACTAATTGCACCCATGCCTGATTATATAAATTGATGAGCCTTGCTGCAATCTGCAAATGTTCATAGATAAATTTTCTTTCTTCATCTGTATATTCTATACTATCATCACTAAGAGTGTCAGAAAGTAATTCTACTGCATGAGTTAATAAGTTCATATCATCAGCTAGTTGGTCTGAATAGAACTTTGGCAATATTTCTTCAATATTGTTAAGGTTTAACATATCTATATTTCTAATTGCCCTATTTACATCTGTTGAGGCTGATGTAATAAGCCTATTAATAGAATTTAAATTTAACATTGTTATTATTCTCCTATTTATCCTTACTGAAAGGTTTTAGTACAAACACTTCTCTGAAATTATCTCTATGTTGTAAGAGGTTTTTAACTACACTAGGGGCAATTTCATCTAAACCTTGATTGACAAGTAAATCACACTTATAGCCTGCAAGCAGGCAATTAGTGAGCATTTTTCCAAGAGCAACGTGGTCATTTTTATATTTAATTAAATCAAGGTTGTATATTAATGATGATAAAGGTATAGTTAACTTATCAGCTCTGTATGTAGTATATTTACCTGTTTCATCATCTTTCTTGAAGTAGTTTAGGTTTTTAATCCAATTAACATAGTTAATAAAAGTATATACATATTCTTGCTGTTTTAGCTCAAGTCCACGATAAAAGCCTATGTGCTGCTTGTATGAGTATTGCTTAATGGATTTGATTATTAGGTGTGAGTCGATAATGCAATTATCATCCTCACAAAAGTAGTCATCTATGAGGCCTACTTCCAGTAATGCTTCAAGGTTGCTTATAATATCCTCTTTTGATTGTTTGAAATGAAAATCCGGGTTGCTAAAAAATTCTAAAGGTATATTAAATGCTTTAATGCAATCATTCTTTTGCCTGTAAACAGCGGAGCTGTTAGTTGCATAAACCATTATTACCTCTAACAATGATAACGCACTTAAAGATAGGACATTTTCACCCAGTACATTTAATATGTTCATCGGCATATTATAGACTAGGTTTATTTCATTTCCTAAAAGAATATAGAAATCTTTATTATCCGTAAGCTGCTTAGCGACATCAATAATCAAATTGACTTGTTTTTTTGTTAATGTCGGTGGTGTATCAAATGTGTGCAACGTAGTTGCTTTGTTAAACTTAGGAAGGTTGTATTTACATATAGAAATAGAGATGCCCTCTAGTAATGGTACAATTTCTTCTTCCTCTGTTATATCAATTTGTGCAAGTTGATGTTCTACATCATCATTGCACTTAAATACAATAAAAGTTTCTTTTGTTGCCGGGAGTGTTATCTGTATCAGATTTTTTATACAAGGTTTTAGAATGCGTGTTGGTATTGCTTTTAACACCAATGCAGGTTGATTAATATTTAACATTACTTCTGCACCGTCTAGCACCGCTTGTGCTATTTGGTGTGCATTCTCCAGTAAGTTATCATTCTTGTCATAGAATTCTCCACCTACGTTTATAAGAACTTGGAGTTTCATCGTTAATTTGGCAAGCTGCTCAGCTTGCTTTTTCTGTTCTTCTTCTGTTACTTTAGTAAACATTTATTTTACCTCTCTACTTTAATGTTTAACAAATGGTTTATATTAGAAAATTTAATGATTTCATTTCTATTGTTTCTACTTTAAAAGGTAATCTTTTTTAAGAATGGAAATGTGCAAGTTTGTACCTGCACATGAAAATAAACCATTAAAAGTAGAGATAAGTCCTTTGCGAACTTTATATTCTAAAACTTAATAACCAAAGGCTGCAATGCTCTACTATCTTTTTCACCATGCTATGTGATTTTACGAAATCTCATTAACTAGTTATTATTATTATTTTCTTTATTTTCTTTTACATATTATGTTTAACATTACATAATACTAACTAGTTAATTTATTACCTTTATTACATAAAGTAAAAGTAATATGCCTAAACCCTAACCATAGCTTGAAAGATTATCAAAACTGCTTTTGGGGAATATCAAACTATCTAATGCTTGATTTACTTTAACTGGCATACACTTAAGTATCTCGGAATATGTCTTCGAGGTTATTTTCGAGTCACTATGACCGACTTGTTTTGATATGTATTCAATATCAACATTAAGGTAGTGCATTAAATCTACATATTGCCCCCTTAAATCATGTACCCTGCAATAGTTTTCATCATATCCTGCAAGAATCAGCAAGCGTTTGAATTTTCTTTCAACCCATTTCTGATATAATAATCCACCCTCATCAGCACGGAATAAGAAGTCACCGTCTTTAATATCAAATGTATCTATATGCCATTTAATAATATTAGCAAGTTCATCAGAAATATCAACATCTCTTGTTGATGAAAGTGTTTTTGGTTTATGTCTATCGTTTCTGGTTAATTGTTTACTAACAGATATAACATTAGTTGATAAATTAATATCAGATGTTTGTAATGCTATATATTCTCCAACTCTCATTCCAGTCATTACTGATATGGCAAATATACAATAGTATTCTTTGAATTCAGAATAACAGATACTAAATAGTTCTTGTAATTCTTCGATACTAAATCTATTACGGTGCTTTTTCGGTATTTGTTTAGCTTTTAATCTTCTAAAAGGATTAACCTGTAATAATTCTAACTCAATAGCATGGTTAAATGATACTTTTAATAGCTTTACACAACAGTTGAATACATTATCACTCACACCTTTATTGTGTAATTCTCTTTGCCAATCTTGTATCTCAACCTGCTTGATAGTCTTTACAGACCTATCCTTAAGCGATTGCAAGTGATTTTTAAATACACCCTCATAGTTAGTAATAGTGCCTTTTTCACGTTTACCTTCATTTTTGGCATAATCAAGGTATAACTGGATTACATCAGCAACTTTCATATCGCTAAGTTCCAGTTTACCTGCTTCATAGTCACTAATTGACTTACGCATTGCACTACTAGCTTCTTTTTCGGTAGAATAGCCAGTTTTACGTATTTGATTACGTTTCTTTGTTGAAATTGTGGCGTCATGTACAAAACCCCATTGTAGACCTTTAGTCTTTGTCTTGTATGAATATACTTTACCCTTCATCTTTATTCTCCTTTTCTTTATCTGGGGTAACTAAATGTTTGAGTTTAAAGTTTTCTATGTCTGTAAATAACCAGACTTTCTTACGACCATACTTAAGATATGACATAGTATTATCTTCATTAAGTAGTTTGTATGCATGGAAGTAATCTATGCCAAGATACGCAGCTACTTCTGAAATTGTCATATACTGTTTTGTTTCTGAAATTTTAATTGATTGCATTTTTAATACTCCTGCACTATAATTATACTATTACGATGTAGTTCGTAAATTCATAATTTAATACTATCATACATGTTTGAACCTTGTCAAGTGTTTTTTCGAAACAGTTCAAATAATGATAATATTATGTTACTCAGATGTGCTTCGAGAATTGACAACCAAAGCGTATTATAGTAATATGGAGAGCATAAGGAGATGTCCAATGAAAAAAGCAAAAGAAGTAAAAGCACAAGCGGAACGATACGAGAAAGAGATATTAAAGAAGATTGGTGTATTCTTTTTTAACAAAAGAAAAGCAAGAGGAATAATCATCAAAGACCTTAATGTCATGACTGGAATTGGTACGGCTGTTATTTCTGATTTAGAGAATAAGAAATCAATGCCAAGATTAGAAACTTTAATCCGTTTATGTGAAGTTCTTGAAGTACCTACATCAGAGATGTTTGATGAAATGAAAAAGGGTGCTGAGAACCTAAATAATAATTCTAAAGTTATTATTGATGATACTGTAAACAAATATGATGATTTAAGTTCATTTCTTGCAAGCCAAGACTATACAAAAGAAGAAGTTGCAGACATTGTTTCGTATGCTAAGTTCCTAGAATTCAAGAAACTAGGGAAATAAGTTACAGTTCATGCACTCATTTTTAATATATTGTGACAATTTCTGTGACAAAATCAAATATTGATGTAGTCTATATAACAAAATAACTGGTCTTAAAACCAGTTATATCTTAATTATTTATATGGTACCCCCAAGCGAATTCGAATCGCTGTCTACACCGTGAAAGGGTGTTGTCCTAGGCCTCTAGACGATGGGGGCTTATCGACAGATTCTATAGTACCAAATCAAACTACATTGTCAAGCAAAACTATTTTAGAAGAATCTTAAAGCAAATAATTTTATTTCCGGGTTTTATATACAATATGCAAATCCTTCCTATATCAGTAAACAGAAATAAAATGGAAAAATCTCCATCGTTCGGAGACTGTGCCATAAGGGACTGCGGAGAAAAACTTGCCACGCATTTTTCGTACATCGGCAGGGAACTCTGTATAAGTCGTCCTATGATTAACCGTACAGCTATAGATATGCTGGCTTATGATAACGGATGTGAATTCTTGTTCTGCGGATGTTCTGACGGTTCTGAAGTTTTAGATATTTATATGTCCTTACTGTATTTATTTTTTGAAAATAAGATTCCGTTTGAGTATTTTCCCAAATTCAAGGCGTTTGACTCTTCTCCGCAAATGGTTGATATTGCAAAAACCGGCGGGATAAATATAAGTAGTGCCGGAATGAATTATATAAAAACTTGCTACCCAAAGTTTAATTTCTTTAGAGATGAAAGTGATGTAATTTACCATGAAGGGGATAACATACAAGAATTGGAAAGAAAAATCGGTTCAACAGTCGAACATTCTTATCAATTTCAGCCCAAATTGCTTGAAAAAATAGAGTTTTATGTAGGCAATATGCTGCAGGAATTTAGTAAAATCAAATCTAATGTATGTAAAATTTTGTTCTGTCGTAATGTTGCGCGCTACAATTCCGAAGAAGATCAAATAAAAGCGGCGCAACTTTTGGATAATAACTTGAAAAAGGGAAGTCTTGTCGTTATCGGATATAATGATGAGCACAACGTTACGGATAAAGATAATAATATAATAGAGTCCATGGTAAATAACATAAATTCCTGTCCAAGGCTTCCTTTTGCGGAAACTTTATATAGCGGTAATTTTGTGCAGGATAAAACTATATCCGGAGAGGGGTTGGTCTATAAAAAATATTGAAATTTTCCCGCTTTAGCCGTAGAATAGTCTTGAAAGAGGCATTATTATGATTAACAGAAAGTCACGAGATGAGATAAAAAGAATGCGCCATGCGGGGCACATTGTAGCATTGGTACATAAAAAAATGAAAACAGTCGTTGAACCCGGAATCTCCACAAAAGAGCTGGATGCGATTGCTATGAGTGTAATTAAAGAAAACAAAGCAATTCCTACATTTCTCGGTTATAACGGTTTTCCGGCGTGTATTTGTACATCAATAAATGAAAAAGTCGTACACGGCATTCCGAATGAAAAAGAAATTCTTAAAGAAGGTGATATTATTGCAATAGATGTAGGTGCAACGTACGGTGGAATGGTTGGTGATAGTGCGTGGTCTTATGCGGTAGGTAAAATTAGCGAAGAAAAAGCTAAATTAATGAAAGCGACAGAAGAAGCTTTGTATGCCGGCATTGCAAAAATGAGAGCGGGTAATGTCCTTGATGATATTTCAGGTGCAGTAGAAGATGTGGCAACAAGCTATGGAATGGGAATAGTTCGTCAATACGGCGGGCACGGTGTCGGACATACGATGCACGAAGATCCGTTTTTGTTCAACTATAGAGTTGGGGATAAAACGCTTATTAAGTCCGGCTACGTAATAGCGATTGAACCGATGTTAAATTTAGGCGGAGATGAAGTTTTTGTAGAAGATGACAACTGGGGAGTTGTAACAAAAGACAGAAAGCCTTCCGCACACTTTGAACACACCGTTCTGGCAACGGAAGACGAACCCGTTTTGATGACTACGCTAATAGAGGGGTAGGGTAAATATTTCAGTTATTAACAGGACATATGCAGTTAAGTAAACAAAAATGAGCCGCATTTTAAAGACGACTCATTATGTTATTAATAATTTAATTTATTATTTTTGCAACCATATACTTACAGAACCGCTTGAAGATTCAGTTTTAAATCCGCCATTCTCAGTGTTATAATAACCTGTTACTTTTTTATCGCCAACCATACCTCTGATACGATTGTTAATATTATCACTTGTCCACCAGCTGTCAGATTTTGTTCCTGGTTTATAGAGTCCTGTTGCATCGCCTTTAATAGTACTAAAATCTCCTTCAGTATATGTATCATCACAAGTATAGCCTTGTTCTCCATATTCGACATTAGACATACCAATTAATTGTTTAGCCAAGATTGTTGGCAATTCGACAGCATTAACTGTCTTACCGTCTTTATATATTTTCCCGTTTCGAACTTCGTAGTTGCCTTCAAAATTCTGTGTTTTTTTATTGCCATCATCAATATTGAAATTAAAATTGCCGTTAAATTTAATTGTTCTGGTCGTTTGTTTACCGTCTTTCATGTACACAACATTTATGCTTGCAATATCTGAACCCATATTTTCTCTCCTTTTATTTAATAATATTACTTATGTATATATAAAGTATTTAACTTTTAAAAAATTGCCTTATTTAATCGAAATGTTAAGAAATTGTAACAAATAGAGTTTGCGGAAAATCCCCGTTTTTCCTGCAAGCTCTCGAGAACGGCTTTGAGTCAGGTTCTATCTCTCCTTGGGAGAACGGCCTGTGAGCAGAGTGCGGAATGCCTTTGCGAAGCAAAGCACGTAGGCACGTTTCATGCGAACAGGTCAAGACAGATGTCAACGAAGCGGATTTGCGTACGAACGATGTGAACGAAGTGAACAAGTTCGGATAGCGAGAACCGAAACAAGTACTTGCGAAAGCAAAACGAGCGACAGGTTCAAGCCGGAGCAAATCCAAGACAGTGACAGAGAGGGTAACAGTCAATCTCTCCTTGGGAGAGATGTCAACGAAGTTGACAGAGAGGGTATTATTAATATTAAAAACACCCTCTCCTGCCTTTCAGGCATCCTCTCCCAAGGGGAGGTAGGGAAAATTCTCCCACCCCGCTCCTTTTACGTAATCAAAGAAAATATAGGTTGTATCTGTGTTTCAGCCATTTACAGAATCGCAAATTGTAAAGATTTGTAACAATATTGTTCAAAATATTAAAGTTTTCAAAAAATGTGCCGTAATACATGCAAAGACACAACTAAATAAGGAAAAGGAGACTCTATCATGAGTATGTCATCATCACAGGCAAGGTATTTAGCACTTCAACAAAGGATGTCCGATGTTGAATATGAGGGACAGCAAATTAACCAAGCAAGGCTTAATTTATCAAGGGAGACAAGTGATTTAACCACTCAACTGCTTAATCTTCCTGTAGCTACCCCACCAGTTATGAAAGATTACATAAAAACAATCTATACTACTCGTATTGGAGCAACAGAGTGTCAGATAGATTCTGTTGTCCCAAATGGTGATAGATATAATTTAAACTTACGTTTTTTAGAGACGGGGCATTATTTGGATGAAGTCGGTACTGCCGAAATTACAAACAATGGTGATGGTACATTCACTGTAGGCAGCGGTGAAAATGAATATCCGGTTCTTACTTATGCAGAAGCATACGCAGCCGGGCGAATTTCAGAATCTGCCGATGCAGGATATTTATCCGCCTTTATGAATCGTTTCCCTTCAGAATTTACTGATCAAATGACTCCAGATGAAATGAGACAAAAAATATCGGTATATTTTACTACTTCTGCAGGCAGTACTGTTGAAAAGACCCATTTTATGCGCAGAACAGATGTCGAAGATATGCTACCGGAAGAAACTACCGGTTGGGCTACAGTTTATGACTACATACCGAACGGGCAGCATGATTCATATCATTATTATGAAAACTGCGGTGTTAATTTTGGACCGGATGCTAGAATAACTTCTATTGAATTGCCAACTTCAGATGGACGGAATATAACATATCAGATAACATATGAAACGGTTAATGATGAGAATGCTTATAATGATGCATTTGCACAATATACGTTTGATAAAAACCAATATGATCAAAAAATAGAGGAAATAAACAAAAAAACGGAACTTATACAAAGACAGGATAAATATCTTGAATCATGCTTGACAGACCTTGATACACAACGTAATGCATTAAAAACCGAAATGGAAGCTGTCAAAAAGGTCGTGCAAGATGCTGTTGAAGGTAGTTTCAAAACCTTCAGCGGTTAGAAAATAAACTCCATAACAAAAGAAGATGCCCGCAAGGCATCTTCTTTTTTTGTTATCTATATCACTATTATTCGCCTGTACAGCCGAATGCAATAGTAACTTTTTCTCTCGGATTGATTGCAGAAATCTTGTATCCTTTTGCATCAACAAGGTAAGCAACTTCGTCCCCTGTTGTCTGGAACAAGCCCATTGTACCTGATAAAGCCGTTCTTGTAAAATCAATAGGAGCTTTAACTGTATCCTTAACTACGTCCATTGCACTTCTGCCTGCTGCCGGAAGCTGCCCTTGCATAACTTCACCAAGTGCAATACCTGTACCGGTTGAGACGTCTTCAACTGCATTACCCAATGATGTTAACATACCGCCTGTTGTACGACCAACAATACCGACAATTGAACCTGCCCAAGTAAACGGTGCCGTTACAAGTCTCGAAAGAATATTCGGTGTATGTGATTTATCGATTTGCGCCGTTAAAATCTGTTTTGGTAATGTAGCTTTATGACCGCAATTTTCTATTTCAGTAAATGCAAGTTTTAAAGCACCTTTTTGACAGCCGGAAGGCCTTATAACCTCTACAACTTTACCGTGTACGTTTGAACCGCACGGATAAAGATGACCGTTTATTGTTACATCTTCAAGTGTTTTAGCCGCAAATCTTTGACCTACGTGTGAAGATTTTGCAGTAACCTGATCTTTGAATTCAAGCTGAAGTGTAGGAATTTTAACGATTTCTTCTTCTTCAATAAACGCTTTTTTGTCTACAGGGCACATCGGGCAATCATTGTTTGCAGTTACAGGGTTTTTGTCTATCCCTGCGCTTACACGGATATTTTGGAGCATAGATGCTATATCAGCTCTTGTTGCATCCTTAAAAGGTGCAATAGTTCTCGGATAAGGTGAATCATTTAATGCACCCTTATCCAAAGCTGTTGCTAAAGGAATTTGTGCCCATTCAGGGACAGTGTTACCGTCAGTATATTGTGATAAGATTTCTTGAGCACGACATTTATCAACCTGAGGACATTTTATACCTTTAGATAATGCACAAAGAGCTTCGGCTCTGGTTACGTTGTGGTTTGGCATAAATGTTCCGTTAGGATACCCCTTTAACATATCCTGATGAACAGCGGCTGTAATAGCTGAATTAGCCCAATGGTTTGTCGGTACATCGGAGAAAATCTTTTCCGGCGCTACAGAATACATATCTTGACCGAAACCTTTGACCAGCATAGTTGCAAATTCTGCTCTGGAAATGTTTCTTGAAGGTTTGAACATTCTGTCAGGATAACCTACGACAACATCATTTACCGCTAATTTATCTATCGGACATGATGCCCAATACCCGCTCGGAACATCAGGGAACATTTGCAAATTAGCTGCCGCACCTGTACTCATTTCATTAAACGGTGATAAATCAAAAGGGATAAGAGTCTTTTTTACCGCTTGAATTGAATTTGCGGTACCCATTTGAATAGGACATCCCATTCCGTCCATATGGTGTTCATCTCTCATAATCGGTACACCATTGCGTGTCTGTAAATTGTTTAAACACGGAATATCAGCCGCTGCACCTGTTATTGAACCGTCGGTTGCAACGGTTGTACCCATAGTTCCTGCGCTGAGTTTTGAGTTATCTCTGGTAATACTGAAGCCCTCAGCAGAATACACTGAATCGGCTTGCGTTCCGACATAATTGTTATAGCCGTAAATACCATTAGGATAAGCATAAACTTGTTTCATGTTTTCTCTGCTTAAATCTTTAGAACTTGGGCAGAGTGCGCATGAAGGAACCGGATCCGGCTCACATTTCGGCGCAACATCACAGCCACACGGCTCAACTTTTGGCTGTTCACATGGACAAGCCGCACCTGTGACCACAGGTAATTCTTCAATAGGACAAGCGCTTCCGGTAACGATTGGGCGCTGGTCACACGGGCATGCGGCATTTGCTGTATTAAAAGAGCATGTTGCTATACCAACGGCAATTGCAGCTGCCACAGTAAGTTTTCTAATCGTCATTTTAACCTCCTTTATAAACGAGTGGAGATGATTTCTATCTATCTCAAAATAAATTATGGAGGTTTTATGAATTAAAAACATTGCCGAAAAAGAGAGTCCGGTTGGGGAATCATGGGAAGCAAACAAATTCCCCACTAAACAAGTGTACAAATTACAATTTACTTCTTGCAATAATGAAACATTTGCGATATAATCATGACAATACAATTTCTGTATAGTTATTTATCCGACTCGGAGTGAGAGGAATAACAAAGAGAGCAGCCTAACAAGTTCTTGAGAAAGAAGGTATAAAAAGAATTTAGGAAATGCGCTTTGATAGGAATCAAGCGAGAACATAGCGAAACCGAAAGAAGGATTTACGAGATAGTATACAGAATTCAATTTATAACTAAAACGAGGATTTCTATGTTTAGAAAGATAGTCTTAACTGCTGTTGCACTAACATCACTCACAGTATTGAGCTCTCATGCTGCAATTAGTGAAGATGTTATAAAAGAAACCATCGTTAAACACTCTATGGAAATGGGTGTAGATCCGGCATTGGCACTTAGCATTGCAAAGAAAGAATCAGGATTTAAACATGAACTTAGAAGTGTACATGGCGCAGTTGGCGTGTTTCAATTGCTTCCTTCAACGGCGAGCAAAATAGGGTACAATCCTTATTATTTAAGTGAAAATATCAAAGCCGGACTTACTTATTATAAAATGATGTACAAAATGTTCGGTTCAACAGAATTAGCTCTTGCTGCATACAATGCAGGACCGGGAAACGTAAAGCGATATGGTGGACAAATTCCACCATACAGAGAAACTAAACGCTTTGTAAACGTGATTATGCAAGATTACAAGAATCTTAAGAATAATCCGGATCCTATAATAGCAAAATATGCTCAAACTCCGGCAATCGCTCCTAATAAAGAAGTATCCGTAAAGAAACTTCCTGATGACTTTGATTTACCTGATTTAACTGAAATTCCTGAAATTAGACAGTCAGATCCTGTGATGGAAATATTATAATTAAATTTTATTCCATAAAAATTTTATTAAAAAATAGACGAGGTTCAAAACCTCGTCTATTTTTTGTTTATTTATCACAGATTCGAATTATAATTTTTCCGGATTTCTGAGCGGTATAATTTTATCTAAATCAGAATTAATACCAAAGTAGAATCTGGCTGTATTCTTACCGTAATCATCAATTAACGGGAATCCTACACCGACTTGAGCAGCAAGCCAGTCTGTAATATTAAAGTAACCGCCAAAACCAACGCTATGCAAGAACTTAGCCGGATAATCTATATGGCTGTGAGAATCAACCCAACCAAAGTCATAGAATGCAGCTAATCTTAGTCTTTCATCCAACCAAGGCCAAATCTTGTCCATTAGAGGAATTGGAGTCCTGTATTCTACCGTACCGGAGAAACCATAATCACCAATAATCTCAGCAGGTTGGAAACCTCTTAATGTGTATGGACCACCTAACTGCATTTGTTCAGCAGCAAATAACTTGTTTGGTGAATACTGACCGTTTAATCTTACGATACCCATACTTCTTGAGAACAATCTCTGCGCACGAGTGATACCAGCTGTCATTTTGAAGAACGATTTATCCAAACCGGAATTTGTTTTATCTGATCCGCCCATACCAAAGTCGATACCCAAGCTTCCAATCCAACGACCATAATTATCATCAGTCATACCATACAAACCTGAACGCCATACATTCAATTGGTAATCTGATAAATAATATGGATTAGCAACATTATTTACACTTGTGTTTGCTTTTACGTAATCATATCCAGAATATAGGTATAAATCAGACTTAGCTGTTTGAACTAATGGATGAGTCAATTTCGTAAAGTAACTTTGCGCATTACCTTTTACATTCAAAGGAGTGTACGGTCCGTGTAATCTAACATGAGAGTCTGAAAAGTCAAAAGACAATCTCGTTCCGTATGATGAAACAGGAAGAGAATAACCTGCCATCCAACCGGTCGCACCGGAAGATATTATAGTACCGCCATATATTTTATCACCCAAACCGGTTAAATTATGCATACCAAGGAGGAATGAAACTCTTTGTTCTCCGGTATATTTTCTTCCATAGTCGTCATAAGCAAAACCTAACTGGACAGGAAATCTGTCACGTACATTAAGGGTAATCATTGTATTTTCATCACCGGCTTCTTCACGCTCAATATCAGTTTGAACTTGAACATAAGACTCACGGTTAATTTCTTTCATCGCTCTTTGAAGATTTTTTGCATTAAATACATCACCTTCTCGTAAGCCGGCCTTACCCATGATAATATGTTTTAAATACCATTCACGAGTCCATTTCTCACCTTCAATATTCATGTCTCCGACTTTGCTTTCAACAATCTTAATTGTTGCAACACCATCAACAATTCTCTGAGGAGGAACTGTTGCGTATGAAGTCAAATATCCCTTAGAATGATATAAATTAGTAACTCTCGAACACAATTCCAATAACTCATCGAAGAAAACATCTTCACCCAGAACTTCAAGTGCTAAATGTTGCAGCTCAGATTCGTCTATCTTTGTATTTCCTTCAAAATTTACTTTTTCAAGTAAGAAGTGAGGATTGTACAAAATACCTTCTCTGGCAATGTCTTCCTCTACAGAAGCATCATAAATCCTTTCATCGTCTGTCACGTGATCCAATGTCTGAACGTAACTTTTTTCTAGTTGATAGTTGTTAGTCTGAGATTTTTCCATATTGTTGAATGCACCTGCATCATATCCTCTGGCTGCAGCATTTATATCTGCAAAATCAGCCTTTGATTGAATTGTTGTGCATAAGAACAATGCGGCAATTAAATAACAAATTTGTTTTTTCATAGTATTCTTATTCCTAGTTATGTAATATTACTGTCAATAATGGGTTATTATTTGTTACCACATCTAACATTATATTTTAAATAAATCTTGAAAACAAATTATATTGCTAGATTGTAACAAATTGTTAAGCTTTTTTTATAATACATTATTGTCAAATTTTTGTAAAGATGCTAATGCTTAAAATTTAAAAATACATTTTTAATATATTTTATCAAAACATATGTGAATAATGCTGCAATAAATATCCATATATATATAGCCACACAGGTAGCAGCAGCTTCTATTGTTTTGAAAAGTTCATAGTATTTTGTACCGCCAACAAACATTGAAACCGGAACAAAAACCACACCTAAGAGTTTTTGCGGGAAAACACCTGCTAAAACTATAAGGCTCGCAATGACACAATTTTTACTAACCAAACTCCTAGAAAATTTAAATGAAAATTTAAAAATATGCTCTCTAAATACTAAAAATAATTTTATGACAAGAAACCCTATAGTTAATAATGAAAGAATAAATATTGAAATTGATAACAGTTTTAAAATATTATTGCCGGAACATATTCCGAAATACAAAGCCGAAATAATTAGCACCCAAGCTACAAACCCTATCGTACAGGGAACCCCGCAACAGCTTAATAACCCTGCTTTACAATCACCTATTAATTCGTTATTTGATGTTTCATCCTCCGCTACTTTCATTAAAAACATACTGTTTAGTAAAAAACCTACAAAAAAGACAACTCCTGCCGAATATCCCAGCACAGAAATAAGAGGTTGCTCGTAAATATACCCGCAAGCACCTACGATTAAGCCCAATATTGAAAGAATTTTTTGTAATAAATTCTCATAATAAAGTATTTCATCATTATTCGTTGAATAAAAAACTCTATAAAGGCTGTATATTATTACTGTAAAAAGCGAAGCAATTATTAATAGTAAACACCAAAGTACCGGAACAGCCCCCATGCCTATGAGTCTAAATATACTGTAAAAGCAAAAAATACAAAAAATAATATTATAAATACTAACTTTTTTAGATTTATTCTCTGATAACAACAAATCATCGAATAGTATATCTGACAAAATGAATATTAACCCAAATCCTCCGAATACAAGCATAAATATTGTGCTACTTAAATTCGAGTCTAATTTTAAGAACTCTGCCATTTGGGCGAATTCAAAACTCTTTGAAAATATTCCTAATAACATTATAGCCACGGCACTAAAAATGACAGTTGAACTCAATAACATTAGTTTGAACTTTGCCAACTTTGTATTTTCAATTTTTAATAAGACTAAAATCAATAAACAAATTAATGAATAAGAAATAAAAAATAGTAATCCGTTTTGCATACCTAACGCAAAAAAGAACATAAGAAAATAGCATAAAAATATTCCAAAATTAGTTGAAGTTGGTTTATTTGAGGTTTTAGATTGGTATAAAACATATAATAATCCGATTGAAATAATCAATAACATAAAAAAAGCAGTTAACGGGTCAATAATCCCTATAATTTTTTGTGAAAATAAAAAACGCTTAAGGTCATATCCGTAAAGATTACCAAAATTTAAGGAATGCTCTACAGGGCAAAACAATGTCGCAAATGAACAAGTAATAAAAGAATTCATCACAATTCTCTTATATTTGTCCTTTACAAAATAAACAAAAAACATCCCGCAAAATAAAATCGTTAATGATAAAAACCAATATTCCATAAAACTCCCAATCATAACTACTGTACTACTTAGTTATACTTATAAAATAATTATATTGCAATATCCGCAAACATTTATACATGAAAATAAAACAAAGACTCACTTAGTCCTAAACAAAAAAGGACTTTATTAAAAAGTCCTTTTAAATGGTGGGCGTTACAAGGCTCGAACTTGTGACCCCTTGAATGTCGTTCAAGTGCGCTACCAACTGCGCCAAACGCCCAATTCGCAGGTCTACGTTTTTTGTAAGTTTTATTTACATCCGCCAAACGACAAACCCGTATCAACATGTAACATAAACATAAAAAATAGTAAATTTTTTTTAGTTGTGATATATTAATCTCAACAAATATTAGCGGAGTATGAATATTGACAACAGAACTATCGAATGAACAAATTGTTACAAATTTGCTTGTCTCAAATCAAATATTAAAGCCTATTACAGGATTTTTTAAGCCTGATAGGGCATTTAGTCTGGGGGAATACCTTTCAAATATCCCACCTGAAATTAAATCTGAAATACAACCAAAAACTCCATCTAAGTACACATTTATAGATTTGCAAAAAAAGTGGTTGTAAACATAGACCATCCTAGTTAAAATCTTACAACAATTTCACCAACAGTTTTTCCGTGTATTGTTTTTATTGTATTGTCGTATAAAATTTCCGCCCAACCTAATTTATTAATCAATTCCAAAACGGCGTAACGTCTTGCAGGCATAGATGCATCATTCATCTTAATAACAAAACCTTTATCTAAATTTACATTATATACTACGCATAAACCGCCAGCTCCAACCTTAGCTAAAAGTCCCGTCGATTGCTGAATAATTTCGGTGTCCAGCCTGTTTTCTCCTCCATATATATATGGATTTTCAAATATCGCTCCTACTAATGTCGGATACTCCCTTGATAAATTTCTAAATCCTAGGAGCAAATTATACAGTGGAATTGATGGTGACGGAACACCGCAGCCATCTGTAGTTATCGGATAGGTTTTTGCTGACGGAATTTCGCACATATTATAGATTTTGCTTATTACCAACTGTTGTAGCGGATGCTCAAGTTTGTAATAAGTTTCTAAATCCCAATTGTTTTTTAAACATAGAGCAAGAAAACCCAGATGCTTTCCTGAACAATTGTTGTGAATTTGTGAGGGTTTTTCATTCCTTAACAGCATTTTATCCTGCATTGTCCGTGAAAGGGGATCGTGAATTCCGCATTTTAAATTACACTCACTCAAATTCAATTTTTTTAATATCTTAAAAGCTGTTTCTGCATGACAATCTTCGCCGGCATGCGAACCGGAGCAAAAAGCAAGTTCTTCCGGCGAAAAATTAATATTAAAGTCGAGTAATAAAGAAGACTGTAAAGGTTTTGAACAAGAACGAAGAAAATAAGGAATTTCATCACCGTTGGTATCACCATATTTGTCTGACCCTATAAAATATATTAACCCTTCGTGATATTCTTCAATTAATCCGTCTCTAAGGTAATCAACTCTCAGTTTTAATGGGCTACTATTCATATTATTCCGAAAGTTTGTGATCTTTAATAAATGTAAGAAGGGCATCCATTTTTTGTGTTAAAATTTCATTTTCTTCTTTAAGTTTTGTATTCTCAACCCTTATATCGTAGTTCTCTTGTTCCATTGCAATAGAGGGAACTTCTTCTGCATTTAGAGAAAATCTTTTGCCGGCTTCTTCTTTCATGAAAATAACGCTTTTAACATCAAGCTCTCTTACATAGCCCATCTGAACCATAAGCTCCGCTATAAAAACATGCTTCCCTGATTCATTCATCTCTTGCTGTTTATTCAAAACTTTGTCCAGCTGGTCAATTGTCATTTTCCCGGCACGTATAAAATATTCACCCGTTCTATACTTGCCTGCGATAAATCCTGCTATTGCAGCAACAAGCTTCGGAACATCTTTTGAGAAGAAACCGGAAGTTTTACAAAACGTAAAGGCCTTGGATACTTCTTCCATTGTAAAATTATTTTCTATAGCAATTTCAATCAATGACATGCCTTTTGCACAGCAGCCTAAAAAAGAGTATATGCTCTCATCAAATTTTGATTCTTTAGTTAACAATTCATTTTGCCCTAATTCAGAAAGCTCAGGTTGGTAAATATGAAACAATTCGCCTTCTTCAACATCAAGGAATTCATTACTCAAATAATTGGTTAAATCTTTAGAAAGTCCCAAAAAAATAGATTGCTTTATCCACAGAGGAAATGCCAGCATTTTTTCCATAAAACCAAGATATAAGCTCTTACTCATTAAATTTACCCTTCTTTTATATGATGTTCGTGTTTTAATTATAGCATAACATGTTATAAGTAGAATACTATGTAAAGGATTTTCTAAACATGGGCATGGACGGATTATCAATGGCTAATACCGGAACTCTCAAAGAGTCTACTTCTGCTGACTATACAAATAGATCCGAGCAAGCAATTCAATCTGACCCTTCCAATAATTCAAAATTGGTTCAAAATTTAGCAACTAACCAGGCTGTCAGGGAGAAAGATGAGGAAGAAGAGGGGCATAAAAACTCTAGACAACAGGGCAGGGATAATAGTGAAGAGTTTCAAGACGGACTTGTAGAAGAATCACCCGTTGAAGAATTTAATGAAGATTTTAATATTGAAGATTTAGATAACCCAAATAAAGATTTTTATGTTAAACTTAATGCAAAAGATGATATAATAGAATTATATGAAAGCAGTTCGAATAAATTAATCGAAACAATTTCAGGTAGTGAACTGCAGGAAATGGTAAAAAGACTTAATACCGTGTCAGGTATATTCGTTAATAAGAAGGTATAAATGCCAGTTAATCCATACAACAAATACATAAAACAATATCAAACAAGCAACATTACAACGGCAACTCCGGAAAAGTTGATGATAATGCTTTTCGATGGAGCAATTCAGTTTTTGCAAAAAGCAAAAATAGCAATAGAAGAAAAGAACTTGCAAGAGCGTGCATTAAATATTGAATCGGCACGAAAAATTGTCAGAGAACTAATGCGAACGATTGATTTGGAAAATGGTAACGATGTTTCAAAATCGTTATTCCGTCTATACAATAAAATGGCAATGAAGTTGATAAAAGCTAACGTTTCTAAAAATGCAAATTTGGTTGATGAGGTTATGACTGACATGATGAACATAAGATGGGGATTCCAAAAAGCTATTGAAATTCAAAATGGGGTATCTTCTGTTGAAGAAGTCATGAAAGAACAGGAAGCCAATCAGCAAATGGCTGAAGGAGGCGTCAAAGATGCGTGACCTACAGCAATATGAGCAGCTGATGCTTCAATATAAACAGCTTAAAACTGGAGCTGATGATATTTTACGAATGATTGAGGAAGAAGATTTTGATGGCGCAATTACTATGATTAAAATACGCGAATCTATGTTCTTAAACTGTAAGTGCATGCGTAAATATTTAGAACTTACTCCGGAGCAAGAGAATAGCGTTAATGCCATTATGGACGAAATTCGTGAACTGGAAAAAAGAAACATGAAAATATTATCAGAAAATATGGAATCGGTTAATAATGAACTAAAGAAAACCCAAAAATCAGAAAAAATTCAGATGGCATATGAGTTTGACGAAGAGCAAAAAGGCAGTATAATAAATATAAAAGAATAAAGTTTATACATTTATAATAACCTCAATGAAAACATCTGTTCGGATTATATATTGCCGTTCCGATTGTGCTATAATTCAGTAATAATCGTATTATTTATAAAAAATAGTGCTTGCATTATTGATTTTTACTGGTATAATTGTCATGTAAAAGTAAGAAAGGAGTTTTATTATGAACAAAGAAGAGTTAGTATCAGAAATTTCAAAGAAATCAAAAGTTTCTCGCAAGGAAGCTAATGAAGTTCTTTCAGCTTTAATTGAAACTGTTCAAAAAACTGTATCAAAAGGTAAAAAAGTAACTTTGGTAGGTTTTGGTACATTCGAACCACGTAAGAGAGCTGCAAGAAATGGCAGAAATCCTCAAACAGGTAAAGCTATTAAGATTCCTGCAAAAACAGTTCCTGTTTTCTCTGCTGGTAAGAAATTTAAAGAAGTTGTTAACGGCAAATAGTTTTCAACTTTAAAAAACTTAGGACCGATGATAAGATTTTATCATCGGTCCTTTTTCATAATTTATCCGTAACCCTTATACCAATTTATTTTTCTGCAAATGGTCTACAATATATTTTATTGCAGATTTTGTCTTGCTAATAAAACTTTCGGCTATTTGTTCATTAAAATTTGTTTGTATCGCATTTAATATATCATTTTGCATATATTGATAAACTAACACTGACTTCACAATCGCCGAAACTAATTCAGGAGAAAAAACATCTTTTGACAATATTGAAATAATGTTGTTTATATTAAAAAACTCATCTTGTATAAATTCATCGAGCTTAAATGTGAATGGAGAAATACAATCTAACATACTTAAGTCTGCAGGAACTGTGAATCCCAATGACTCAAAATTAACAGGTTTTACACCATTAATCTGCGCACCAAAATTAGAAATATTGTATATGTTTGTATATTCCAACTCTTTTATAACTTCTTCAAAATGATGTATAAAGGTTTCGTAATCAGCTCGGGTATATACCATACCTCCATTTATTGACTGCACCTGAACCAAATCTTTTTTTACGGAATCCACCAAAATTTCTTCTTGTGATATTCTGTTCATAATTTGGCCGTCCGCATATATTACATTATCTTTAAAAGCCAAATCTACACCGGCAAGAACAATTTTTGAAAAACCCATTTTTACGGCTGAAACCAATGCTAAAATGGATGCCGTACCACCTGCCTCATAAAACTTTATATTATTATTGTATTTTGCAAGTTTGTTAATTATGAAATCAGTATTAGAGAAGTTAACGAAAATTTTCTTAAAACCTTTATTGAATATAGTTCTGTCTACCCTTATATCGATAATGCAATTTGACGATTGTAAATATTCAGGCGCAACATCAAGCGTTTTATCCATATTTCCGGCATCAAGACACACTACAAAATCCGGAATAACTTTGTGCTGTTCCAGATATTTAACAGCTTTATTGACTGCGAAAATAACAAATTTGTTTCGATTAGCTTTTATTTTTTCAATATTGTCATTCAAAGAAGGACCTGCACCAGCAACAAGAGCAGTTTGACCTATAAATTTATTCTCTAAATCCGATAATAAATATCCGTTTTTGTTATTGATTTCTGCAATATTATTCAATGTATTTGCAAGCCATATTTCTGAGAATTTGGAAATCGTATTGATATCAACCAATCTGCTTTTGCAAGCATCAAATACTTTTTGTGTCATAACCAAAAGCTCTCTGTTTTTTACAATTGCATAATTTTGTAAATATACAATTTCAATTTTATCTTTTGTGAGGTATGAAGTTGAGAGCTTTGCCAATAATTCATCCAAATCATTGGTAATATAAACCCTGCCGCTTGCGAGATGTTCAGATATATCAACATTACTCAGTACAAAATGTAAAAGGTTCAAATCAGGTTCATATATGTATATCCTTGCCGGGTATGTATTAAATGTTTCGTCTAATAGATATCCTAAACCTATTCCAAATTCTATGATAAAATCGTGCTCTCGCATTTTACCTTTGATTGAATCTTTCAAATGCTTTCGGATTGCTTCTCTGGGATTATTCAAATCATCTATAGGAATATCATTTTTGAGCAAAATGTAGTCGTTTGACGGAGTCACTATATAAGTAATGTCTTGTTTGGCTTCATTTCCATCTATCTTTTCCAGTCTTCTCTTTAATGCCGGATTATCCAACGCTTCTAAATTCTTATTAAACATATTAAACACCTTATTTATACATAAGTGATTGTAACATGTTTAGCTGAAAAAGTTAAGTATTGATAAAGATTAGTTGTTCTTTTGTGAATCACGCTTGTCAACGTTTGATTCAAAATCTCTAAAAACTTCTGCACCAACCAATTGCTCTAACCTGGAGCGTTTCTCAAAGAAAGAACCCCTTGCTTTTTGATTTTCGTCCATTGCTTCCCTGTAGAATGTATCCGCCATCAGAACGACTTCTTTACTCAAACTTTGTGCTGCTACGTAGTTGTCATGGCTTCTTGTTACCATTTTAGAAGTCATGTCGTAGAGTTTTCTCGCTGACATATAATCATAATACATATCTACTACCTTTTGTTGCAGCTCTTCCACTTTACGAACAAGTATAATCATATCCGCATCTGTCACTTGGGTATATTTGTAATTTAAGGCTTTGGGGTCTTGAGATAATATTCCAAGAGTATTTCCGCCAATAAGAGATGCACTTGCAAGGACTGGGTTACCCATGCCGGCTCCTATAAAAGTAGACATCCCTGCGATGGTAGTCAAAACTTTTTTTACGGCACTAGTATCAGGTTTATCTTTATCCGGATTTGACAATTTATATATCGCAAATTTAATTGTATCACTGTTAGTAGCTGCACCCTGCCATAATAATGATAAATCACTTTGCATGTCATTGAAATCCGCATCTACTTCTTTTGATATTTCTAATGCCATGTTTTTAATACTTAAATCAGCGTAGGTTATTTGCTGTTTTTCACTCACTTCAGGTTCTTTTTTTATTACAGGCATAATATCCAGTTGAAGATTCATATCAACCTTAATTTCCGGAGTTTCGGTTGTTCCAAATCTGTAAAAATTTTCTTTAGGCAAACATAAGTCTTCCAGCGCTTCTTCTGTGTATGCCGGAATTTGAAGGAATAGGAGCATTGTTATAATAAGAAACTTTTTCATTATTTCCCGCCCCTTTCTTTATCTTTGTAAAGAATTGAGTCAAAATCATATTGGTACATTTCAAGAGAATCTACCATTTTTTTCCCGGCTAAACGTTGAAGCTGAATATGGTACTTTTTAGCTGACTGTTCCAGTTCATATTCTTTTAATTGCATGGAATCATACAAGGCTGTAGAAATAGCAATTTCCATAACATCTTTTCCCGCAATTGCATTAGAGTAGTTTTTGCTGTACAGAATCATTTTCGAACGAATTAATTTAAGCTGCGTCAAAGTGTTTTTGTAATTATAATATGAACTTACAAGAGTATCCTGCAGATCTTCTATCATACTGGCCAGCTCAATAAGTTCTGTGTCCGTCAAGGGAGTTTCTTGCGGGACATTCTTTTTGTTTATCAATCCTTGTGCCAATCTGCCTGCAGAAAAAGCAGATGTTTGAATCGCCGGATTTGCGCCCATTAAACTGGGTACGAACGAAGCACCCGATACAATCGCAGAAAGTGTCTTTGCCATAAGTGAAGAATGTATCCTTCTTTGTGATTCCGGAGTGGCCAATTTTTTTAGTGCAAATTCAATGACTTGATTATTTTCTACCGTACCCTTCCACAAAAGTTCTAAATCTTTAATATCATGCTGTTTTTGTTCATCAATAATTTTCGCAAGTGATTCTGAATTATCAAGCAACAGAGAATCTTTAATTACATCTTTATTTTCATAAAGCATAATTTCAGGTTTTTCTATATTAGTCTTATCAAGAGTAACTACATTACCCTGTACTGCGAATGCGGGCAGGCATGCTAATAATGAAATGATACTCCCTATGATTCTTCTCTTCATAATACATTTATACACCAAAACTTTTTAAAAACAAAATAAAAAAGCTTGATGGAAATATCAAGCTTTTTTACCTCTTAATACAGCTTCTTAAACAGCTTTTTGAACCTTACCTGCTTTTAAGCATGAAGTGCAAACTGTCATTCTCTTTGCTTGTCCGTTAACATTAACTTTTATTGTCTGCAAATTCGGATTTTGTCTGTTTGGAATCTGTTTGTGTGAGAATGTTAACTGAGATGATTTCAATGCTGTTTTTCCGCATACTTCACAATGTTTTGCCATAATTTTATTTCCTTTTTTATATATTTCCACCAGTGTAATTAAAGTCTACATTAAAGATATTTATTTTACAATACTGTAGGTTAACATTTTTTTATATTAAAATAACATTATATTTGGAGATTAAAATATGAGCAAAAAAGTTATTACAATCGGAAGTGCAACAATGGACGTTTTTGTTGAATGTGATGAAGCAAATATTGTGTCTGTTTGTTCAAAAAATAAAAGTTCTGATTTTATGAGTTATCCATATGGCTCAAAAATTGATATTTCCCGTTTTTCATCAAATGTTGGCGGGGGCGGTGTTAATACTGCTTGTAATTTTGGGAATTTGGGTTTTGAAACTTCTGCTATATTCAAAATAGGTAATGATATTTATTCCGATGGGATTTTGGAATATTTTAAAAATCAAAAAGTAAATTTAAAACATATAATACAACGAGAAGATACTTCAACGGGGTTTTCTATTATTCTTGTAAGCTTTCAGGGAGACAGAACGGTTCTCGCCCACAGAGGGGCTAACGCCCAAATAAGAGAAGAAGAAATCAACTTCGATGCTATAAAAGAGGCTGATTTTATGTATGTTGCTCCCCTAAACGGCGATTCAAATAAAGTTCTTGAGCCGATTGTTGATTATGCACACAAGCACGAAACTAAAATATGCTTTAATGCAGGGACAACCAGTATAAAAAAAGGGGTTAAGCATTTGAAACATATTCTTGATTCAGCTGATGTTGTTGTTATGAACAAAGAAGAAGCATCAATGGCAACAGGTATAGTAGTTCGCCCTGATACGAAGACGGAGAGATTTTCAAAAGATGTCATTCATACTGATATTAAAGCAATGCTTAAATCTTTGAAAGTAAAAGATTACCAGCTTATTGTAATAACAGATGGGAATAAGGGAGCATACGCTTATGATGGGAAAAGACATTATTTCTGTCCAATATACCCATCAGAAGTCGTTTCAACTCTCGGTGCAGGTGACGCTTTTGCATCAACTTTTTGTGCAGCATTGAGCAGAACAAAATTCGATATTGGTATGTCTTTGATGTATGCCTCTGTAAATTCTGCTTCAGTTGTTTCAAAATTTGGAGCAACCGAAGGGCTTTTAAACTTTGACGAAATTGAAAATGTTTTAAAACATGATAAAGAATTTACATATCTCGTTTGTTAGGTGATGTATGCAGGAAATCTTTTCGCCAAACATGCTGAAAACATATGAAAAATGTCCTAAGAAGTACTTTTTTAAGTATATAAAAGGTCTTCAAATGCCTGTTGACGATGATATATTTACACTGGGGAAAAATATTCATGCGCTTGCTTCTTATTATTTGAAAGGTGAAAATATCGATAAAATGGAAAAATCTTTAGAACATAAAGAAGCAGAGCTATGGAAATATTTAAAAGGGGTAAATTATTTTAAATTTAACACTGTTAACACCGAATACAACCTCTCGGTAAAAATCGGCAATAATTTCTTTGGAGGAAGACTTGATGCACTTGTTGAAAATAACGGACATTATTATATTTTAGACTACAAAACCGGTTCTGCTCCAAAGAACGCTCAATACGACTATCAAACAATGATTTATATGCTATGTGTAAATAAATTTTTTAAGACAGAAAATGTAACTTTTGTATATATTGATTTAAAAAATAAGTGTGAAGTTTCAACAATTTTGACAAAAGAATTGATTGAAGAATACGAAAATGCCCTTGTAAAGATTAGTGATAAAATAATCAGGGGGGATTTTTTACCATCAAAAAAAGACTGTAAACATTGTGAATACGGGAAAATATGTTATGAAAAGCTACTTGATTGATACGCATGCACACCTTGATATGAACAGCTTTAATGATGACGGTGCTGAAAAACAGGCGACTGATTCTGAAGTTGAAGAAAACATTGCTCTGATGAAAGAATATGGAGTGAAAAAGGTTATTATTCCCTCCGTTGAAGTTAAAACTTTAGATAGGGTGGTTGAGATTTCAAACATGTACGACAATGTTTATTCTATGGTTGGAATTTTCCCATCGGAAGCCAAAACTTATACTGATGAAGTCGAAAATAAACTGATTAATCTTGCACAAAATAAAAAAGTTGTCGCTGTGGGTGAAGTCGGACTTGACTACTACTGGGATAAATCTTTTAATAATATTCAACAGGATGTTTTTAAAAAACAAATTCGGCTTGCGAACAAATTAAATTTACCCCTTGTTGTTCATGACAGAGAAGCTCATAAAGACACTTTTGATATTATAAAACAGGAGAATAAAGGTTCAAAAGTTCTTTTTCACTGCTTTTCCGGAAGTGTTGAATTTATGAGAGAATGTGTAAATGAGGGATGGTATATAGCTTTAGGCGGTGTGGTTACTTTCAAAAACGCAGTCAAAATGAAAGAAGTTGCAAAAGAAGTACCGCTCGATAAACTGGTTCTGGAAACGGATTCACCATATTTGACACCTGTCCCTCACAGAGGGAAACCCAACAAACCTGCTTATGTAAAATACGTTGCGGAAGAAATCGCCAAAATACGGGAGATGACGCTTGAAGAAATAGCTGATATAACTTCAACCAATGCCGAGGAGTTTTTTAAAATATGAAAAAAGAACGCTTGGATAAGGTATTAACGGATTTAGGGTATTTTGAGACCAAAAGCAAGGCTTCTGCCGCAATATTGGCGGGCAACGTCATGATAGGGACGGAAGTTATTACAAAAGCCGGATTTCAGATTGACCCCTCTAAGGAATATGATTTCAATGTAAAATCAATGCCATTTGTTTCAAGGGGCGGATTCAAACTCAAAAAAGCTCTCGACAGTTTTGATGTCGGTGTAAGCGGAAGAATTTGTCTTGATGCCGGAGCTTCGACGGGCGGATTTACGGATTGTCTCTTACAAAATGGTGCAAAATTTGTTTACGCAGTTGATGTCGGGTACGGTCAATTGGACTGGAAAGTGAGAAGTGACAAAAGAGTAAAAACAATAGAAAAAACAAATCTTCGTACCTGCAAAAGAGAAGATATTTACGACAGAGACGAACAAATAGCCGATTTACTTGTATCAGACCTTTCTTTTATTTCTTTGGAAAAAGTTTTGCCAAACCTCAAAACTCTTTTGAATCCGGAATTTCACGAAATGATTTGCCTTATAAAACCTCAATTTGAAGCAGGCAAAGAGCTTGTTGAAAAAGGGGGAGTCGTTCGGGATAAAAAGGTGCATGTTCAGGTCATACAAAACGTTGTAGATTGTGTAAAAGGTTTAAATTACACAATAAAAGGACTTACATATTCCTCAATAAAAGGTCCTGCTGGAAATATTGAATACTTAATATGGTTTTCAACGGAACAGATTGAAGATAATTATGAAAGCATCGAAACTACTGTAAACTTAGCACATGATAATTTAAATCAATAATCGTTTATATTTTACGATGTTTGTTTTCATCATCATCATTGTTTCCGTCATTGGAAGGGTCTTCTGTAGGTAATGTCACTATTTCCGGAGCCTCTATATCATCAGGAACTTCCATTTCCAAATCTTCTACCGACTCGGTGTATGCTTCATAGTTATCGATTCCTGAATCATATAATTCTTGAGTATTTGTGTTCATATCTTGAGTTTGAGCTCGCATTTCAATTTCCATACCGGCTTGTTCAGCCATCTGTCCTTGTTCTGCCGATGCTTTTGTATCCATAACAGCAGCTGCTGCCGAAGCCACAGCGGCTGCACCATATATAATTGCCCCGCCTATTGTTATGGCCGACGATGCTGCTTGTGCAGCTGCTCTTACAGCATCAACTCCTGCGGCACCCCCGCTTACCATTTGTGAATATTTTTCAACCGTACACATCGTTTGTGTCGATTCATCAATACTTTCTGCATAATCGGTTATACCCTGAACATTACCTGCCGTTTCGGCGACTTCGTCAAATCCGGTTTGATAAGTTGACATATTTTCACTTACTTCTGTAACAGCATCAGTTGTGTTTTCCTGTGTAACTCCTATATCATCACTGATAGCAGTCATGTACTGTATACTTTCTTCATAAAGTTTTAATTCATCTTTATTAAACTGATGCCCGGCAGTTTTAGCCGCTTCTAAATACTCTAACGTTCCGGCATAAAAATCGTACATGGTTTTTTGCTCGCCCATATAAGTATTCGCATCATCATTAACGACATACGCTTCATCCGCCGCCGTTTGAAGTTCATCATCCATTGTTACAAGGTCGTTTTGAGCTCCCATTGTTGCTGCTTGCTGGTTGCCCATATCCTCTGCAAGTGCATTTACGGCATTTGATTGCTCTTCATTAGGCTTGCTTGCCAGATACCATGCAGCATTTGTAACATCGAAAGCGCATGCTATAAGTAAAAATGCATCTGTAATTGTTTTTTTAGCAACTTCACCACCAGCTTGAGTTCCTGCTTGCGTTCCTATTTGCATGCCTTCTTCTCCAAAAGCTTCTGGGGAAATAATAGAACTATCACCAGGGCCGCTGTTTATGATATTTATACCGGAAGTTCCTGTACTAACGGTTTTTACTCCGCTGCTTGCTGCACTCGAACCTTTGCCCAAAAGTTGTCCTCCGAAATTGACCACACCTTTGGTGCCTTTATATGCTGCATGCAAACCTGTTGCTGCCGCTATTGTTCCATCAGCGGCACATCTGGCTATTTGTCCGGTTTTTTGCCAGCCGGTTGCTTCATATCCGGTTAAATTTTTGCCTTGTTCTTCTCCTTCTTCTACAGCATTATTCCAATCATCCAGAGAAAACTCAAAATCGTACACATTTTCATCTACAACAGATGATTGTTGCCATTTTGGTATCAAATTTTCCCATGTTGCTTCTATTCTGCCTATATCAAAGTCTGAAATATTAAGTGTATTAGAACCCTTGTGATAATTTAACCACAAGGCCTTTGCATAATTTGGCTGCCTTAAAGCTTGTTCTATATTAACAGTTATGTCAGACATTATCCCTCCGGATTTTCCTGCATGTTTTATCGGCATTTTTTAGGAAAACTTTAAGAGTATTTGACAAATCGTTACAAAAATTTACATTTTTCGATTTTCGATTTTTTACGTTAAATTTTGTAACGATTTTTGCAATAGCTAGCAAAAATTTTTTATTATAGGTTTTAGTATAAACGGATAGTTGATAAAAATATAACATGGTATAATTTAATATTATAAGCGAGGTAAATATGGGTGAAATAGACGGTCCTAAATTTAGTGTAAATCAAGTTAATTTCGGAAATATCCAAAAGCAGAATTCAGAAATTAAACAAGATGAACCTACACAGGAAGAACTCCCGCAATTGAAAGATTTTTCTGACGGAAAAGCTGAAGTAATTGGTCGTTCAATGTTATTTAAAGGAAATGATAACATTAACGGAGATTTAAAAACTTTAGTTGAAAACCCTCAAATTGCAGAAAATTCTGATGAGATTTTTGAAACCGCATACGCAGCTGCACAAGCATCAGGGACGGAAAATCCTTATGAAGAAGCTGCAAGTGCTTCAACAGTATCATTTCAATAGCTAAAATTAAAAAAGAGAGAGAATTATGGAAGAGAATAACAAGCCGGTTGTTCACTTAATTTCAAAACCGGAAAATATGCTTAAGACTGTTTATACGGCCTGCCGAACATGCTACAGTGCAGATACTCCTTTCAATATCTATAACAGCACGGATGATGAAGAAAAAATGCTGAAACTCATTGAAAGAGTTATATCATCCGGACATTATTCAACTATAGAACATATTCAGGTAACTTTTGCAATTTCGAATGTTTCAAGAGCCTGCACTCACCAACTTGTGCGCCACAGACACATGTCTTTTTCTCAAAAATCACAAAGATATGTTAAAGAAAAAGGTCAATTTGATTACCTAATCCCGCCCACAATTGAGCGAAACAAAGAATTAAAAGAAAAATTTGTTAATTTTATGGGTGAAATATCCAAACTCTATTGTGAATTTACAGATGCGGGAATACCTGCAGAGGATGCAAGAGCAGTACTTCCCAACGCTGCCGCAACTTCTATAGTCGCAAGCCTTAATCTTAGAGAATTAATTCATATTGCGAATCTAAGGCTTTGTTCAAGAGCTCAATACGAAATCAGGCAAATGGTCAAAGCAATGTGCGATGAACTTATTAAGGAAGAACCTTGGTTAAAACCGTATTTAGTTCCAAAATGCGAAAGATATGGTTTTTGTGATGAAGACAAGTCTTGCGGAAGAAAGCCTAAATTAGATGAAATAAAGGCATTGTAATGAAAAAACTCGGATTCTTTTTAATCGTTGCTTTTATTGCAATCTCTGCTGTATATATTTTGCTTTTTAATTCAAATGATGAGTTTGAAGAAGGTAATTTATATAATGAAATTGCACAAAGAGGATATATTAAAGTAGGAATAAACACAGATTCAAGACCCTTTGGATTTTATGATAAAGAGGGAAATATTATTGGTTATGATGCTGATTTAGCCGCATATATTGCACAATATTTAGTCAAAAACCCTCAAAAAGTGGAATTTATTCCTGTAACACCAGCAAATAGACTTTTAAAGGCTTCTACAGGGGAAGTTGATATGGTTATTTCAACAGTAACAATAACTCCCCAAAGACAGCAAGTCGTAGACTTTTCAATATCGTATGACAGAGCAGGACAAGCAGTTATGGTAAAGTCAAGCAGTGAAATCAAAGGTATGCAAGATCTTGCAGGACAAAGTATAGGTGTTATATTTGGTACCACTGCGGAAAGTAACATTCAGCGCTTGGTACCCACAGCATATATACAAGGCTTTAAAACCTATCAAGAAGCTTATAACGCTCTCAAATCAGGCAGAGTAAATGCAATAACTTCAGATGATACGATTTTGAAAAGATTTTCAATGGAAGATAAAGATGTCAAGTTGCTACCACAAAGATATTCTAGCGAACCATACGGAATTGCCTTCAAAAAAGGAAGTTCAACTGCAAGATTAAAAGAAGAACTTGATTTCGCAATAAAAGATATGCAAAGGAAAAATATATTAGCCAGGCTTCGTAACAAATGGGGAGTTTAATTTTCAACAGGGAATTTCATCAAGAATAAATTTACCGATTCTTCCCTCTCGAAAGTCTTTTAACACAAATTTGGCAGTTCTTTCAGTATCTGGTAAATCACCTTTCATAAGCCAGTTTCTGCTAAGTGCAATACCCTCGAGAGTCAAATCATCTGTTTTGTAATAATTTACAGCAGCTTCCTTGTACTTTCCGGAATTAATCATTTCTAAAAAGACCTGAGCAACAGGTTCCGGCGAATACGCATTTTCTGAAATCGAATTTACAAACGCTAGCTTAACCGCCTGAAGCTGGTCATCCTGTCTGGTCGGTATAATTCCCGGCGTATCCAAAAGTTCAAGTTTTGGATTTATTCTTACCCACTGTTGTTGTCTTGTCACACCTGCCTTTGCACCTATTTTTGTTTTAGAAGATTTTGTTAATTTGTTTATTACACTGGATTTTCCGACATTGGGCATACCAACAACCATTGCCCTTGCAGGTCGTCTCAATAATCCTTTTTCCATTAATGACTTGATTTTAGGTTCGGATAGCTTTATCGCTTCTTCCGTCACCTTGTTTAAATTTGAATTCCCTTTTGTTTCAGATGGAATAACCGTGCAGCCAGTAATTTGAATTAAGTAATTAACCCATGCATTTAGTTCATCTCTGTCAACCAAATCAGCTTTATTCAACAAAAGAAGCCTTGGTTTTTCTCCCAAAAGCTTCTTTATATCTTTATAACTGCTACTTAAAGGCAACCTCGCATCACGAACCTCAATCACAACATCAACCAAACTCAATTTCTCTTTAAGCTGGTGTTCGGCTTTAGCTATGTGACCGGGATACCAGTGAATGTGAAGTTTATCTTTTTTCAATTTTTTCCTTAATACGTGTTGCTTTTCCTGAACGTTCTCTCAAGTAATACAACTTAGCACGTTTTACATCACCTTTTCTAAGCACTTGTATCTTGTCGATACGAGGAGAGTATACCAAGAATACTCTTTCAACGCCAACACCTTGGAAAACTTTTCTTACAGTAATTGTTTTATTAATTCCGGAACCGTGTTCTGCAATTATCGCACCTTCGTATGCTTGAATTCTTTCCTTATTTCCTTCAACAATCTTGCAAAAAACCTTAACGGTATCACCCGGGTTCATTTCCGGAATTTCTCTGTTTGTGTACTCTGATTCTAAATTTTTAATAATAGGATTCATTTTGCTATTCCTTTATATCTTGACTAATGTACATATGTGAAAATATTAAACAAAACAAAATCTAAATGCAAGCAATGATTGTTAATTTAAATCGAAATATTTAGATTTGTAACAATTACACTAAAAAATAGCAAATCTGCCCTTTTACATGTTTTAATAAGACAGCCGACATATTGAAAGGTAGCGAATTGAACCCAATTGATAACAATAGTCATATAACTTTTGCGAGAGGCGGTGCCGGTCTTGCAAACTTTATCACTAATATGACCAAAGCTGATGCTTTGCCGCCAATCATTGCGTTGGAATGTACTGTTACAGGCGGAAGAACAATACAAGCATATAAAAGAGGCGGGAAAGAAGAAGCAAGAGAACGTATAATAGAAGAAACCACAGGTGCAATTGTTTGGCTATGGGGTGTGAAAGTCCTAAATGAATGGGGAGACAAAATTTTAGGCAAATACCTTGGCACTCCGGGTAAGACTTTTGATGTCGGTACCGATAAAATACTACGAACTCCGTTTAAAAATTATATGAAGGATGGCATTAAAAAACCAAACATTTCTGCAAACAAAGTCGCAGCATTAAAATTTGGTAAAGTTGCCACAAGTATTATAATTGCTAACTTATTTATTGGATTTGTTGTACCAAGGTTGAATCACTATCTAACAAAAGTAATTTTGCATGACCAAAAAGAAAAAGAACTGGCAGAAAAAAGGAGTCAAAGTGATTCAGCTGTAATGATGAATACAGCAAATATAACCGCAGAATCAGATTCAAAAACAAGATTGGATGTGATCTCTGAAATTGACTCAGATACGACTAAAGAGAATATGGCATTCAAAGGTTCGGGTGTCGCAGCATTGAATGTATTTACTAATGCTATAGAAAATACAAATACCGGTAAATTATTATCAACAGACTTTGGTGTCGCAGGCGGAAGAATGATTAATGCCAGAACAAAAGAAGAAAGAAACGAAATCGCATTCAGAGATTTAGGTTCAATATATTTCTATATGTGGGCAAGTGGTCATGTAGGAAATCTCCTTAACCTCATAGAAAGCGGAAGGGCAACTCGTTTGAATCCTCAAACTGCGAATATATTGGACGGATATCTGTCCAAATTGATACCAGAAGGTAAATCTTTAACGTTAGAAGAATTCAAAAAACTTGCACAAGGTATTGATGAATTAGCAATAAACCTTCCTGAAGGTATTAAATTTGAGGAAGGTAGATTGTCTTGGCTTGAAAAACTCGGAAACAAATTGAGAAAGAAACAAATCGAACCTCTAAAAGTTGCAAAAGTAAGTGATTTAGAAGGCAAGTTTGACAAAGATATTATGGCCAGAATTCGTGAAATGTCTAAACTTCAACCGCTTAGAGAAGGTGAAGCCGTTGTTACCAAACAGCAAATTATTGATGCTATTAATGTTGCTGAAATAAATAACCCTGAACTGTTAGACAAGGCGTTCAGAGATTTCACGAAAGATGCAAGCGCTGATCTGTTCAAATACGTATCTAATAAAAAATTGTACAAATTAAAATCTCAGATGAATGATTACATATCAGATATTTGTAAACAAGCAAAAGATGGCAAAGTTAATAAAGAATTGCTAAGTAGGGTTAAAAATAAAAACATAACATACAGCGGAATTAACTTCGCCGCAGGATTCGCATTCGCAGCCTTGTTCCTGTCAACGTTAATACCTAAAATGCAGTATTTAATGACACGTAAAAAGACCGGATTAAATGTATTTCCCGGAACATATGATTATGAACACAACAGAAAGATGGAAGTGTAATTAAGCTGTTTCGAGCTCAAATTTGCTGACATCAAAATTAATAAATTCTATACTGCTCTTTTCGCTTTTTTCAATATTTTCTTTATAATCACTGATTGCAATGCTAAGTTCATTATTGGCTGTTCTTACGGTATTCCAACTTCCGACTGAAGTTAGGATATCACTTACAGAGGTGGAGTATTCTCCGATTATGCCTTGTGCTAAACCAAGAGCATCACCTATAGCAGTTGTATAACTGGAAACAGTTGCCATCTTGCCACCCAAATTATTAAGAGCACTTCCTAATGAAGTTAGATTTTCACTGCCGCCTGAAATATGGGTCTTTCCGTTATCAATTAACTTTAAAGCTTTTTCTTCCGCAGAAGCTGCGACTGCGGTACCCATTCCGAGGGTCCCTGCTTCAATAGTTGCGGCTGCAGCCTGGGCTTCAACCCCAAGGGCAATTTCTTCACCACCTTCTGCTATATATTTAACATTTTTAGTTCCTTCTGCTGATGTTTCTACAACAATATTTTCAATAGTTTGAAGAGCCGTTTCTATAGTCTGTTCGGCTATACCTTGTTGAGTTTCTATTGATTCTGTATATTGCTGCACACCTTGAGTTTGTTCTGTTACTGATTGCTGAATTAAATCTACTTGTGCTAATAATTGCGAAATTAGTTCACTGCACGCTTCTAATTCAACTAAAGCACTCTTTTTATCTGTTTCATTTGCATCCGGATTATTAATTATATCCAATGCTTTTTGAATTCGCGATTTTGTATCTTCTAATTGCTCTTTTGCAGCCTCTAACCCTTCGCTTCCGCAGAGTTGTTCAATCTTCGAAATTGCTGTTTGAATAGATTCAATATCAGTATTGATTTGGCTTATAATTTCATTAATTTTATCACTTGTTTCGTTATTTACTTTCTCGCCCTTATTGTTACCTTCGTCAATTTTCTTTTTACTGCTGTCAACATCACGCTGTGCGAAAATTTGTCCAACAATTTTCATTACGGAATTTATTACACTTGCCCAATCAAAAGTTGAAGAATTCCCGGAGCCTGTTCCATTATTTGTGCCATTGCCGGATATTGCATCCAAAAACCAACCCGCAGAAAATTTATTACCGTTTAACGATATACTGCCTGATTCACCGTTTTGATTTAATGCAGTTGAAATTTGACCAATATATTGTAAATAATCTGCTGACATCTTACGCAATAATCCTATCAATATCTTACATATATATAAAGTATATAAAACCCCAAGTGATTTCATTTTTAGTTGAAAATGTTACAAAACTTAATACATATGATACAGAAAAAATCTGATTAGCACTGCAACACATTCAAAGTAAGAGAAAAACGAAAAATTTCTATCTAAGTATAGGGAAGCAGAAAGAAAAAAAATTGGGTTGACTACATAATTACTAAATACTATTTGAATACATCCAAATGGAATAATAACAAATTTGTCCTGTATAATTGTCGCATAAATTTATCTTAATATTGTATAATAATCTATTGTAACAAAAATGCTTTTAAGCAAAAATATAGGGAGAGGAAAACCGCATTGAAAGAGCTTATGTGTTTAGTTGTGTTTATCGCTATGTCAGCAATTTTTGCTGTAGCAATGGTCGTTGCCGGTTTTATTTGCCAGTATAAAAAAAACACACCTGGCAAAGTCACAACTTATGAATGCGGAACAATTCCCTTTAATGACTCAAGAGTAAGGTTTGATATTAAGTATTTTCATTACGCAATACTTTTTCTAATCTTTGATATAGAAACAATCTTTCTGTATCCGTTTGCTGTGTCAATAGATTCTTTAGGGATATTCGCAATTTTTGAAGCTTTTTTGTTTCTGTTAATTTTACTTTTGGGATTATTTTTTGTTATAAAAAGAAACTTTTTGAGGTGGAACTAGTATGAATATAATAGTAACTTCTATTGATTATATTCTGAATCAAAGCAGAGCAAATTCACTTTGGCCGCTTACATTTGCCACCTCATGCTGCGGGATTGAAATGATGCAGACTGTAGCCTCAAATAATGATATAGCCAGATTCGGCTCCGAAGTTTTCAGAGGTTCTCCAAGACAAGCAGATTTGTTAATTTGTGCAGGAACAATCACACATAAAATGGCACCCGTTTTATTGAGATTATATGAACAGATGGCAGAGCCTAAGTATGTTATAGCAATGGGCGCTTGTACTTGCGGAGGCGGAATGTTCGCTCAAACGTCCTATTCCGTGGTTAAAGGTATTGATAAAATTATTCCTGTGGATATTTACCTGCCAATGTGTCCGCCAAAACCGGAGGCGCTAATCGATGCCATCCGAAAATTGCAAGAAAAAATTAAAGGTGAGTCAATACTTAAAAGAAAAGATTTTGTGAATAGTCACACGGCAAAACTCAAAGAATCCTGCGGAATTTTAGTTGAAAATCAAGGATTAAATATAACAAAACTAGGAATTGAATAAAGAAAGTGAAACTTAATGAATTTAGACGAATTCAAAAATATTTTTAATAATTGCGAACTGATTGATAACAAAATTGTTATCAATTCTGACATAGATAAAACTTTGGAGTTCATCCGTGATAATTACGGATTTGACATGCTAAAAGAAATTATAGCCATTGACAAAAAAGAAAAAGGAATTGAATTAATATACAGACTATATTCGGTAGAAAACGAAGAAGAAGTCCTGATTTCAACTATCGTACATAATGAAACAAAAAGTGTATCGAAAATTTTTGATTCTGCCGTTGCTGATGAAAAAGAGATTTACGATTTATTTGGAATCAATTTTATATCAAATGATGAGTTGGAACGGCTTTATATGCCGGAATCATGGCAGGGATATCCTTTAAAAAAAGATTATACGGAGAATGATGAAAGGTTAAGCTGGAACAATGAATAAAGCAAGTATCCTAAAATTAAACTTAGGACCGCAACACCCTTCCACACATGGTGTGTTGAGGCTAATACTTGAACTTGAGGGTGAAAAAATCCTTTCTTGCAAGCCGGATGTTGGCTATTTGCATCGAGGAATGGAAAAAATGGCGGAAAAATTAACTTATATCCAATATTTACCGCTTGTAGACAGAATTGATTATCTGGCAGGATTTTTCTATTCGGAACTTTTATGCAGAAATATTGAACAAGCTTGCGGAATAGAACTATCACCCAAAATAAAAGCTATTCGTGTACTTATGCTTGAACTCAACAGAATTGCTTCTCACTTGTTATGGATTGGGGCATTCCTTATGGATTTAGGAGCAGTTTCCCCATTTTTCTATGCATTCAGAGAAAGGGAGCTTATCCTAAAATACTTTGAAAAAATTACCGGACAAAGAATGATGAACAATTATTTCGTTTTTGGCGGCGTGAGAAGAGATATTTTTGATATAGAAGATGTGGAAGAATTTTTAAAAATCCTTCCACAAAAAATTAAGGATTACGAAAAAATTATAGACGGAAACCCCATCTTTAAACAAAGAACTGTTAATAAAGGGGTTTTAGAATCAGCCTTGGCGCTTAACGGTTCAATTACAGGTGTAAATTTGAGAGCAAGCGGAATTAATCTTGATTTTAGGAAATTTGATAAACTGTATGAAGGCTATGAATTTTCACCAATCGTTTTAGAAGGTAAAGATGTATTCTCTCGTTACAGGGCACGTATTTTAGAGCTCGGTGAAAGCTCAAGAATCATAAAACAAGCAATTGAAGTAATAAAGATGAATCGTGAATTCAAACAAGACTTGTTAAATCCGCTGACATTAAAATTGCCCGAAGGTGAATATTATTCACAAATTGAAGCGCCCAGAGGATTGGCAAGTTGTTATATTTTATCTGACGGTCAAGATAAACCCTATCGACTCAAATGGAGAACAGGCTCCTATTATTCTGTAAATCTTTTAAGAAACCTTCTGGTAGGAGCTTACCTTAATGATGCAATTGCTATAGCCGGATCTCTTGATATTATATTGCCGGAGGTTGATAAATAATGAATTATTTGTATTTTTTATATATTGAATTTTTATCAAAACATAATATTCCGGAGATAGTGGGAGATATTACATTCTTTTGTATTCCTATAACAATAATTTTCATTGTACTTTTAATAGTAGTTTTGGCACTGGTTCTTGCGGAAAGGAAGCTTTTGGGTTGGTTTACTCAGAGAAAGGGACCAAACAGAGTTGGAGTGTGGGGATTACTTCAAACAATTGCCGATGCATTTAAGCTTTTATGCAAAGAAAACATTACTCCAAATGGTGTTGACAGATTTTTATTTAACCTTGCTCCGATTCTTATGTTTACGCCTGCACTTGTTGTTTTGGGAATTATACCCTACAGTTCTGAATTCAAATTCACAGAGTTTGGAACAAATGCTTTAGTATATGTTATTTTTGCCGCTTTTCCCGTAATAAGTATCTTGATTGCAGGGTGGTCAAGTAACAATAAATACGCATTAATGGGAGCAATGAGAAATATTTCACAAATTCTTGCATATGAACTTCCTATAGCATTTTCACTGCTTAGTATTATAACACTTGCTTCGTCAATGAATCTTACGGAAATTATGTTTGCCCAAAGCTCACCATACGGAATATTTGGGTGGTACTGGATACCGTGTTTTATCGGATTTTTAATAATGTTTATTTGCATTTTAGCAGAATTAAATCGTTGTCCTTTTGACTTACCGGAAGCTGAAAGCGAACTTGTTTGCGGATACAATACAGAATACTCAGGAATGAGGTTTGCTCTTTTTTATTTTGCTGAATATACTCTGCTTTTTGCAAACGCTTTATTTATTTCAGTACTATTCTTCGGTGGCTTTCTTTCTCCATTCGGAGAATATATTTCTATCATGCTTCTGCCTGAAAAAGTAGGAGAAATTTTAGTTTATTTTGAACAAGTATTTTGGTTATTTTTAAAATCATTTTTTGTAATATTTGTAATAATTTGGATTCGTGCAGTATTTCCCAGAATGGCCGCTTTTGATTTGTTAAAATTCTCCTGGAGTGTACTGCTTCCATTATCAATATTCAACCTCTTTTTAATGGTTATCGTTAAATACTTAACGGGAGGTGCTTATGCGTAACTGTTGTAATAGCATAAAGGGGCTTGCTTTAAGTATGTTAACAGTATTTAAACATTTATTTAAAAGACCTGTTACGCTAGAGTATCCTGAACAAAGACTAACACCGCCGGAGAATTTTAGAGGTGAACCTTTTGTTAAAGACTGTATCAAATGCATGACCTGTACAAAAGTATGTCCGTCGGGTGCAATAAAAATCACGGAAGACAAGTTTTATATTGATTTAAATAAATGTATTTTTTGCGGCAATTGCACATACTATTGTCCTGTAAAAGCCATTCAAATGAGTGCTTCTTACGAACTTGCTTCTAAGGACAAACATGATATGAATTTGGTTTATGATATATCAAAGAAGGGAGGAGAAGAATAATGGAAACTTCAATAATTTTTTATTCAACCTCTTTTCTAATAATTATTTTCGGAATACTTACAATTGCACTCAGAAATATTTTTTATTCTTTACTGTCTGCAATATGTGTATTTTTTCTGACTGCTATATTTTTCTTTCTTCTGGGTTCGGAATACAATGCCGTTATACAACTTGCAGTATACGGATTTGCTATACCGATAATTCTGGCATTCGGAATTATGTTTACGAATTTCAGAGCAACAAGACGGCGCAAAAATAAAAACTCCGATTATGCAGTGGTATTAACCGGAGGAATATTTATTATGGCAGTAATATATTTAATTTTGGTATCAATTGTTGTTGTGCCTGAAGGATTCCACAATGGCATATTATTCGACATTGAAATGAATACATATTATAACTTCGAAATCTTTGCAAAAGGGATTTTTGGAAAATATGTATTTGCATTTGAATTAATATCAATAATTTTAACTATTATTGCAGCAGGTTTAACAATGATTAAAAGAGGAGAAATAAAAAAGTAATATGATGGACATAGGACTTTATCATTATTTATTTATGGGGTTATTCCTTTTTATTCTTGGACTTTCGGGTTCTATTTTGTGTTCAAATATAATAAAAATTCTGATATGCATAGAAATTATGTTGACGGGTATAAATATCAATTTCGTTTCATTTTCCAAGTTTTGTGGAGGAATTGATGGTTCCGGTTATGTAATTACACTATTTTATACAGGAATAGGTGCTGTAGAATTGGCTGTTGCACTGTATATTTTCTATTTTATGTATACCAAAAAACAGTCAAGCAAACTTGAAAAATATGGAGATTTGTAATTTTGGCAGAAATGATTTCTGATATTTTATATTTAACACTTTTATTACCGCTTTGGATTTTCCTTATAGTTATGCTGGGACGATTTTTTTCCGTTTATGTCAACAAGAAAATAATCCATGGTATATCTCTATTTTCATCAGCATTCGGAGCTGTTTCTTGTTTGGGATTGTATAAAATATTTACGTTAGGAACAGTATATGAAACCTCATTCCCGATAATTAAAATTAATGATTTTGTCATATCATGCGGAATATATATTGATAGAATTTCAGTTATTTTTGCAACAGTATTGTTTGCTGTAAGCTTTTTTATTCAGCTTTTTAGCATCTCACATATGAAAGATGAAAAGAAACAATACCGTTTTTGGGCACTAATAAATCTGTTTAATTTTTCGCTTGCCGGCCTATTTTTCAGTCCCAATCTTTATCAAACATATGTTTTTTGGGAAATTGCAGGAATTATTTCTTATTTATTGATAGGATTTGAGTATTATATAAATCAAAAATCAAAAGCCTCTGCCAAAGTATTCATAATGAATCGTATAGGTGACACGGCCATGATTGGTGCAATAATAATATGCTCATATATTATGTACGAGTATGCTCCGGCAAAAAGCCTGACGACACTCGATTTTTATGACTTAAATATAATATCGACATTATTTTCTGCATATACATCAACCGCACTTTTCATTACTGTTTGCCTGTTATTCCTAATCGGAGCGTCGGTGAAATCCGCACAAATACCTTTTTACACATGGCTCCAAGATGCAATGGAAGCTAAATTACCTGTAAGTGCACTTTTGCATTCTGCAACATTAGTTGCTATCGGAGTCTATATAATAATCAGACTCATGCCATTCTTTACATTCAGCGATATACTTTTAAAAATACTGGTCGTTATTGGGTTGTTAACAGCTATCATTTGCTCTTTATGCGCATGTGCACAAGATAATCCCAAAAAAGTCCTCGCTTATTCAACCTCAGCACAAATTGGTTTAATGTTTTATTCTATCGGGTTATTAAATATTAAAGCTGCTATTTGTTTGTTTTGCGCACATGCAGTTACAAAATCATTGTTGTTTATCACCTTGCCGAGAAATAATGAAAAGTGGAATTATTGGAATGCATTTGCTTTTGCAATAGGAAGTCTTTCGTTAACCGGATTAATTCTGACGGGAACATTATCGAAAGGATTGCTAACTTCCACATTAAGCACAAAATCTTTAATTATACTAAGCATAATAGTACTTTTGACCGGATTCTATATAACACGATTGGGTTTAATGCTATGGTACAAAAATGGAATTACTAAAGATAAGCCGGATAAAATCGAATTCATAGCACAAATAGGATTATTAACACTAAATATTGCGCTCAGCTTATATATGTGGAAATTTACCAAACATTCATCTGGGATAACATACTTAACAGGAGGATTTGGCTGTCTTTTAGCTTATATTTTATATTTAAAACATGCCTTTTACAAAATACCTGTAATATATACTCTCTGTTATAACGGATTTTATCTGGATGATTTTTATACAAAGTTTGTGAGAAAAATATACAATACCTTTTCATGCCTGTTGGCAAAATTTGATTCAGATGTTTTGGACAACTATTCCATAATAAAATCATCAACAATATATTGTGTAAAACTTGTACACAATATTGAAGAAAATGTTATGAATCGCATAGTAAGTCTTGTAGCAAAATTTGTAAAGGATATTTCTGAAATTGATTTGAGAGGACAAACCGGAAATATTCAGCAATATAATTTGTATGCATTTATAATGATTACATTAATTACAACTTGTTTACTTATTGTTTATACTGCTATAACCACATATTTTTAGGGAGTAATAATATGGATATATTTATTTCAATACCGTTTATAATATTTTTGCCGATGATTGCTTCATTTTTTGTAATGTCACCTTTATTTACAAACAATGAAATTGCTGTTCGGCGCTTCACAAAGAGTATTTTGGGATTTCATCTTTTATACCTGGTATTTATGCTTGCAGTGTTTGATCCGAATATCCCCCATGTAAGTAAAATAAGCTTTTGGGGAACAGACTGGATTCAAACATTAGGAGTCCAATTTGGATTTCAAATAGACGGAATAAGCATGATTTTAGTGTTGTTAACATCATTTATATTCTTTATGGCTTCAATTTCCAGTAAAATGAATATAAGAAAAAACCACAAATTCTACTATTCAATGTTATTACTCCTTATGTCTGCCGTACTCGGAATTTTTACTGCAAACGACATGTTTGTTTTCTTTATGTTTTGGGAACTTGAGCTTATTCCGGCATATTTTCTTATAGGTGGAGATTATTCAATTGAACCGAATGCTGAAGCTAAAAAATCAGCAATCAAATTTATACTGTTTACATTTTTAGGCGGTATGTTTTTACTTTTAGGTATTCTGATAATTCACTACTATAGCTATGTATCAACACAGGTATTATCAGCATCATTTAATGATATTATGGCTTTTAGGATTCCGAAATCGGTACAGCTACTGGTATCAGTATGTTTTTTAATCGGATTCGGGGTAAAACTCCCAATTATACCGCTCCATACCTGGCTTCCTGATGCACATACCAATGCACCTGTGCCGGTCAGCATGATTCTTGCCGGAATTCTGCTTAAAACCGGAGCATACGGAATCTATAGGTTTAATTACCAGATTATGAATGAAGCATTTGGTTGGATTGCACCAATTCTTGCGATTCTTGCATTGGTAAATATTATATATACTGCTTTTATAGCATACGCACAAGTTGATATTAAACGTATAGTTGCATACTCCAGCATATCTAATATGGGTTTGATTCTTCTAGGACTGTGTGCTTTAAATAAAATCGGGCTTCAAGCATCGGTATTTCATATGATTGCTCACGGTTTAACAACTGCCGGCTTATTCATGATATGCGGAATCGTTTACCTGAGGTGTAAAACCCGTGATATTAATTCATTAGGAGGAATTGCTGTTTATATGCCAAGGCTCTTCGGTTTTTCAACGCTAATTATTCTGGCATCTGTCGGTATTCCTGCTTTTGCACCATTTATCGGTGAAATTTTAACAATAATATCAGCTATGTTTTCGAATTTAAGTATAACCCTAAAAATTGCTTCAGTTCTGGCGCTTCCGCTCTTGATAATCAGTTCTTGCTACATGTTAAAGTTTTTACATTGCGGGTTTATGGGAGAAAAACAAGAAGTATTTTCAAAAATCAACGATATAACAACACACGAATTTATAGTTTTGGCAAGTATTACTGCCGCACTCCTGATTTTTGGAATATTTCCGAATGTAATTTTAGGAATAATCAGATAAGGAAGGCAACATATGATTAACGATCTCTTTAATATATATCTTCCACAGTGTTGCTTAGCGATATTTATATTTATTCAATTATGCTTTGCAATGTTTACATCACCAAAGATTTATAAAGATGCAAGGTTTGTTTCAATCCTAGGGATTTCGTTAAGTATTATGCTTTTATCTACCGTTCAAACTGAACCACAATATTTTGGATTCAGAAATTCTATAATGTCTGATAGTTATACCCTATTATTTCATTTCGCAATACTGCTGTGCGGATTTTTTATTGCTTTATTGTGCAAAAGCGACGATGCCGGGCAAAAACAGCATGCATACACGTTTCAAGCGCTTCTATTAACTGCTATTTTCGGAGGACTAAATATTGTTTCCTCAAATGATTTTCTGACCCTTTTTATATCAGTAGAACTTATGGCATTTCCAACATACTTTATGATAGCTTCTACAAAAGGATATCACTCCAAAGAAGCATCCTTTAAATATCTGATCACAAGCGCCATATCTACAGGAGTATTTTTATTTGGAGTCTCTTATCTCTACGGGCTAACTTCTTCTTTGAATTTTTCCGAGATATATGAAGCATTGCTTGATACTGAACCTTCACTTTTGTATTCTTTTGCCGCTATAATGATTGTTATAGGATTAATTTCAAAATTAGCTGTATTTCCTTTTGCTAACTGGATAACAGATGTATATAAAGGGACCGAATCATCTGTTTTAATGTATCTTTCTACCATTCCTAAGCTGGCAATATTCGGTATTATATGCAGATTGATGGTATTCTCACTATCATACAGCTTCGAATTACCGTTTGTAATAGCGATAATGTCTTTAATTACAGCCTTTTGGGCAAACACATTTGCCATAAGAGAACAAAATGTGAAAGTAATTTTAGCTTGTTCATCAGCAGCTAATGCAGCTTATGTACTTACCGTAGCCTGCTTGGTTTCAGTTTATAATATTTCCACTGTCATATTTTATTTAATATGCTACGTAATTATGAACCTTTCTGTTTTTTCCTTTATTAATATTATTGAAAAAGAAAGTATAGGCATGAACGTAGATGATTTTAAAGGTTTATTCCATGATAATCGAATGTTAACTATAGCGTATACAATTTCTATAATTTCACTTGCAGGATTTCCTATTACATCCGGATTTATATCTAAAATATACTTATTCTCTGCTATCGCACATTCGGGGCTAATATTTTTACCGTTCTTACTTGCATTACTTTTATTGATGGTCGTAGCATTATTTTATTATCTAAAATTAATTTTACCATTATTTGACAAAAATGAGACCAATAATAAGTTACTAAATGCAACATATTCACAACAATTTGTATTAGTAATAACAACCGCAGTTACTATATTAGTTGGAATATATCCTGAGAAATTGATAGAACTATGTAAGTATATTGCATACAATATCTAATAAATAAGTATCGCTTGCCTTTAAAACATGTTTGTAATACGATTTTACTGGTTTTATAGCTTAATAGGTTCGCCCTAGTCTCTATAAAATTGATTAGCCGAGATTGTTTCTAAGTTATATTAATAAAAACTTATTTACTTATTCACGGATTCAATTTTATAAGATGGAGATATAAAGCCCGTAGTAAAACACATTTAAAACAAAAGGAGACAAAAGATGTCAACAGCATCACTTATCGAATTACTCGAGGCAGGTGTACATTTCGGACACCAAACACAACACTGGAACCCCAAAATGAAGCCGTATATTTACGGAGCAAGAAACGGAATCTATATTTTAGATTTGAGAAAAACTACAGATTTACTCGATGCAGCCTATGAGGCAGTAAGAGAACAAGCTGCAAGAGGTAGAAACGTACTTTTTGTAGGTACTAAAAAACAAGCGGCTGAAGTTATTGCAGAAGAAGCTACAAGAGCAGGTGCATACTACATCAACAGAAGGTGGTTAGGCGGTATGTTAACTAACTTTGAAACAATAAGAGGTAGAGTTAACAAATTGAGAGAATTAGAAGACTTCATTTCTTCCGGCCACGCAGAGAAATTACCTAAGAAAGAACAGGCACAATTGAACAGACAACTTGCCAAATTAAGCAAGACTTTAGGCGGTATCAAAGAAATGAGAGGTCTGCCTGACATTATATTTATTGTTGATCAAGCAAAAGAAGATATTGCTATTGCGGAAGCCAATAAACTTGGTATCCCTGTTATTTGTTTGGCTGATACGAATGCAAATCCTGACGGAATTAACTATATCATTCCGGGTAATGATGATGCCATCCGTTCAATCAAGTTAATCGCGTCAAAGCTTGCTGATGCTGTACTTGAAGGTAAACAACTAAGAGAAAACAATGCTAACAAAAAATCAAAAGTTGAAGCTGTTACAGCCGCAGATGCCGGTGTAGAAGAAGCTGAAGCAGCAAATGTATAGTTTAAAGTTAATAGGTTAATAAGAGCAAAGTTAATAAGAAAAGTATAACTTTCTTATTAACTTATTAACCTCACTCTTATTAACTTCAAAATAAGGAGAAAATAAATGGATATTACAGCAACTATGGTAAAAGAGCTTCGTGACAGAACAGGTGCAGGTATGATGGATGCTAAAAAAGCACTTGTAGAAGTTGACGGAGACATGGATAAAGCAATGGAAGTACTTCGCCAAAAAGGTATTGCTTCTGCTGATAAGAAAATGGGGAGAATTGCAGCTGAAGGCAGAGTCGGTTCATACGTTTCTGATTCAGTAGGCGCTATGATTGAAGTTAACTGCGAAACAGACTTCGTAGCTAAAAATGCCGAATTTATTGAATTAACAAACAATTTAGCAGAATTAGTTGCTAATGCGAACCCATCAGATGTAGATGCATTGCTAAACACAACATGTCCTAAATGCGGAAAAATTGTTGCAGATGCAATCAAAGAAAAAATAGCTTCAATCGGTGAAAAAATTACCGTTAGAAGATTCGTAAGATATGAAGGAAATACTGCAACATATATTCACAACGGTAAAATCGGAGTTCTTCTTCAAACAGATAACAAAGATGATGTTTTAGCAAAAGATATTTGTTTGCATATTGCATCTTCAGCCCCGGAATTTGTTTCCAGAAAAGATATTCCGCAATCAGTAATTGATGAAGAAACAAGAATTGAAATGGGTAAAGAAGATTTGGCTAAGAAGCCGGAACAAATCAGAGCTAAGATTGTTGAAGGCCGTGTAAATAAATTAATGGCTCAAAGATGTTTAATCGAACAGCCATTTGTTAAAAACCCTGATCAAACAATTGAACAATTGATTTCAGGTAAATTATCAATTCTTAAGTTTGACAGATTTGTACTTGGTGAAGGCCTTGAAAAAAGAAACGATAATTTTGCAGATGAAGTTATGAGTCAGTTGAACAAGTAATTTTTTATAATGTAAAAAAAACGGGCGATTTAAATCGCCCGTTTTTTATTGAAATTTTAATTATTTTTGGGAACCAAAACAGAAATTACCGCATTATTAATATTCAGGTATTTTTTAACGGTTTCAAGCAAATAATCTGCGGTGATTGATTCACATGTGGGAATATATTCTTCTGCCAAATCTAAATCATCACAAACTGTCATATAATAACCAATCGATTCTCCAATTTCGGAAACTGTTTCGGCCTCACAAGCAAAATTAGATTTCAATTTTTTCTTTGCTTTATTCAATTCCCGTTCAGAAATTCCCTCTTTTAGCTTTTCAATTTCCTGTTTAACAAGTTCAATGGCTTTTTCCTTGTATTGCGGATTAAAGTTTGCCTGAACAAAGAAATTACTTCCGTCACGGAAAGAATAATTTTCTGTATCAATCATGTTGAAAATGTTTTCGTCCATGTTTTCAACCAAGTTGACATAGAGTCGTGAACTGGTACCTTCTCCCAATATAACGGAGAGCATTTCAAGTGCAATCAGGTTTTTTAAATCTCTTGCGGGTACTCCCAAAAACCCGAACATCATAAATGAAGAATTAATATTCGCTTCATTTTCTATATATTTCGTACTTTGAACAGGTTTATCTGGTAAAATATTCCTCTTTGGAGGGTGTGGTCTTTCGCCCCAATTAAAAGCTTTTACGACCTTTTGCAGAACTTCGTCAAAATCAAATTCACCGACAATAATTGTAGTTACGTTTTCGGGCGAATAGAATGTTCTGTAGTAATCCATTATTTCTTGTTGTGAAACCTGAGAAATGATTTCTGGAGTACCAATTACGTCACGTTTGTATGGATGGGAAGTGTACATAGCATTGTTTGTTGCATTATACACCTTTGTCCAAGGCTGATCTTTGCGCATTCTGATTTCTTCAATAACAACATGCCTTTCACGCTTATCCGTAACAGTTTTGTCATTAATGTCAAACGGTGCACCCATTTCATAATCAGGAACAATCGGGTCTGTCATCATATCGGCATGCAATTCTATTGCAAGGTCAAAATTTTCATTATTTTCACCCTTGGGAAGTGTTACATAGTAGAATGTATAATCTTTCCAGGTTGCTGCATTAACTATTGCGCCTCTGGATTCAAGAATATGGTCAAATTCACCGGCTTTATGCTTATGAGTTCCTTTAAACATTAAGTGTTCGAGAAAATGCGAAATTCCATTGTTTTCGTCATTTTCGTTTATTGAACCAGTTTTTACCCAGCTCGAAACATTTACCATTCCGCCTTCTTTATAGGCAAGCACGATTTTATGTCCATTATCTTGTTCATATATTTTTACATCCTTGGTTAAAAACGGATATTTAACAGTTCTTTCTTTCATAGGCACCTCACTTAAAAAATTTTATCATAATCTTGTAGATTTGTAACGATTTGTATATAACATAGCAAAAATATTTTTTTTAAACGTTAAAATTAAATATAGTACATAGGAGAACAATGAAAATCTTATTTAATGCTGCTATATCAGCAAATATTGGGGGGAATTTATATAAATATAACGGAGTTCGTCGAAACGATGTCTGCTTAAATAACTCACAAGCAAATAATTTCGAACCGATTAATTGTGTAAAATACATGGCATTTCGGGCTAAACCTGATTCTGTTATGTTGTTATCGCAATCTGACAAGCTTTTGTGTGCATACAGCAGAAAAAAAATGATTTCTCCCTACGCATTAAGAACAATATTTGCGAAACTGGCCAAAAAGACGAATGCTCAGTCTGCGGTGAATTTTTTGAGAGAGTACAGAGAGTACATGCCTGCTGTAGAAACAGAAGTTTTTGATATGTTTGAAGAATATGGTGCGTGTGGTAAAAAAACTTTTCAGGATATACTTATTGAAAAACGTCCTGAAGCGTTGATAAATTTGCGGCAAAAGCAAACTGAGGTACTTCACAGTACGGATGATTACATATTTTCGTCATCTCTAGATGAGAATATAGCGGAAGAATTATTATATATAAGAGATGTTGCTTTGCTTAAAATTGGTGACGGCACTTTTGGCAGAAGTGATGTTCTTGAACAATTGAAAAGTATTGAAACGGATGATAAAGATAAAGTCGGAATACATGAAATATATAAGAAATGGTATAATCTTCCACGTTCTTTAAAAGATTATGATGCATTCATAGTAAAATATTCCAAATTTTCTCACAATGATATAGCACAAAGGCTTTTGAGCATGTCAGTTGCTTCTGTTGAGCACATAAGACCTTATGCGAGCGGCGGGCAAGATATTTTGTGGAATTATGCATTGACACAACTGCTTTATAATCAGGATAAAGGCGATATGAACCTTGCAGAATATGATGAACTTAATCCTGATATAGAAATCAGAAAAAATTTACCGAGATATATTGATGATGTATGTGGTGAGATTAAACGGGGGAACCCTTATTTTGAAGCACATTACACATATCCGTCACAGTTGAGGCAAAATGTTATTTCGGAGACCGGATGGAAATCGTACATGCCGGAGATTGTTACACCAAACCTAAATTCTCGAGAGAAACAAATCCAGAGTTCCAAAAAGGGCTCAAACCGATATAGAACTAATCATAAATAATTGACTGTTATTTTTGTTAATCCTAAAATCGAATTGTAAAGAGGAGAATATTTATGTACCAAGTTTATATTGACAAACCTTCATATTTTGAACCCGATATGGCGGGAGAGTTTAAGGATTTGGATAAAGCTGTAGAATTTGCCGAAAAAGAAAAATCTTATGATAGCGAAGTTACTTATACAATAGAAGAAACTTGCGGAACATTTAACAGCTATGGCGAGCAATTGCGTCATGTTGTAAAGCGGGGATAACCTGCTATTTAATATCAAATCAACCTGTTCAAAAATTCATATGCTCACTTAGAAATATGTTTTTATGATAAACTTAAATCTGTAAACATAAGAGGATTTTGTATGAAAAAATTTTTCAAAATACTAGGGAGCTGTGTCCTTGGGATACTTATTTTAGTTTATCTATGCTTTTTGTTTATAATTCCAAATGCAATAGATATAAATAAATTTAAACCTGATATACAAAAACTCGTAAAAGAACATGCGGGTTTGGATATAAATTTTGAGAATGCAAAAATAATAACTACACCACTATTGGGAGCCGGTATTAAGACTGAGAATATTTCCGTAAAATTACCGGATGCTTCTTTGCTATTTTCTGCTGATAGTTTGAAAACAAGAATTGCTCTGCCGAGCTTGTTCTTATTAACCGTAAAAGTATCATGTCTTGAAGTTAACAAGCCCTTTATAAACTTAGAAATATTAAATGATAAGCAGTACAAAGTTGTAAGTCTTATTGAAGATATTTTGAACGGCGAAAAAGAACAAAAACTCGATTCCGGCGAAAATCCTGAAAATTCGCAAAAAGGTTGGTTTAATCCGGAATGGATAAGAATAAAAGTCCCGAATGCTGTTTTAAATGATTATTATGTTTTGGTAAATGATTTAAAATCCAAACACTGTCTTAAATTAAAAGGTGAAGAATTACATTTGGGGTATTTCAACAGGAAAACTGCAAAAATCAAAACTCATGCAGAATTGTTCAATGATGACAATAAAAATATAGACATTATTGCAGACATTAACACATTTTTACCTAAGCCGGCACCAAAACTTGATTCTGAAGATGATAAAGCTGAAAGAATCGACATCGCATTTGTCAATGCTGTAACAATGTTCAGAAATTATGACCCAAAATTCAATGTTGATACTAAGATAAAAGTTCGTAAAGGCGAAACAGGAATAACATCCTACGGACATTTTAATCTGGAAGATTTAACTCTTAAGATATCAAATATAACGATTCCGAATTCATACTTAAGAGCAAAATGCTTCGGTACAAGTGTTAACTTAGATTCTAATCTTTATCTTACCAAAGAACAAAATCTGGAGTTACTTGGTAAACTGAATTATGGCAAACATCCGAGCACTGATATGAATATAAAAACTGCCAATATAAAATTTAATGACCTGTTAAATTTGGGCAGAGCTTTTTTGGATTCGCTTTCAATCAAACATGAGCTGGGTAATTATATTGCAAATGGTTCTGTCAAGGCAAATTGCCATATAAAAACTAATTTTAAACACTTACATTCGACCGGCTCTGTTAATGTTAATGACGGAGGTTTAATTGTAAAAGGAATCGGAAAAGTAGTTACAGGTGCAAATATTAATGTCCTTTTAGATAATAGTATTCTTGAAATTAAAGATTCAAATTTATACATAAATAATTCTCCGATTTCTATAAACGGTAAAATTGATGAAAAATCGATTGCGGATATTACAATAAAAGCTGATAAAATACCTTTAAATATGGTATTTAATTCATTTGCTCCTCGCAAAATCAGAAATGCATATAATTTCCGTTCCGGAGATGCAACTTTCAATTTGGGAATTAAAGGGAAACTCAAAAATGCTATCGCCACCATGAAAATTGGTGTTGATAATCTTAATTTAGGGGATAGAGCGTTAAATTTTGTTATTACAGACAAAAAATTTGATGGCGAGTTCTTTGCGAATTCAAAAACCTTAAGTGGAATTCTTAAAAATGAAGGTTTGAATGTAACTTTACCCAAAACCGGCTCTAATATTTTTGTTCCCGAATTTGAAACAGAAATTTCAAACGGCAATATTATTATTAAAAATAATAAACTCAAATTTAATGATAGCTCAGAAATCACTTATTCCGGAAGCATTGTCAATTATCTTAAACCGAAAACTATAAATTTGAGTGCACACGGCGAACTTTCAACAAGTGACATTGTTAAATTGCTTGGAAAAGAACTCAAACCATATATACATAGTTCGGGTAAGTTGCCGATAAATATTACTATGAACGGAGATAATAAAAAGCAAACACTGCTTTTTCAGACTATAACAGATAAAGAAAATTTTATTACTCCTGTTGATTTTGATGAATTACAGGGTAAAACCGTTATTCTTCAATCAGTCGTTGATTTTAAAGGTAACAGAACAAAAATTAAAAAAACAGGTTTTTATGAAAGGACTGTTACTGTTGATGAAAAAGGAAATGAAATTATCAACCTCAATGAAATTATAGGAATTGATGGAACAATTGCCGGAGATAGAATAAATCTCATAAAAATTACTATGCCAAATACTTTGAATGGGAAAATTTTTGTATTTCCAAACTCTAAATTTAACTTGAGCGGAAGAGCTTTTGTGTTTGGTGAAACTTCAAACCCAAGATTGCGTGGCAGCTTTGCTATACAAACTCTTTCAATACCGGAGCTCTTAACCGATATAAGAAACCTTTCACTCAGGTTCAGAGGCCAAGAAGCTGATATAAATATTGACGACTTACTGATGAATGGTTCAGATATGCAGATAAAAACAACATTGAGCCTACTACCTTCGCCGGTCATAAATGTTACAAATCTGAATATAGTTTCGAGATACCTGAATGTTGATAAATTGATGAAGGTTGTCGAAAGAACAATGAAATATGTTCCTGCATCGTCTTCAGCCACAGCAAGTTCATCTCAGACTGCAGATATCCCTGTCGATATAAGAAACGGATATATAAACTTTGCAAGAATTATTACCGGTAATATTGATATAAAAAATACAACTTCAAGACTTGCCCTCCACAGAAATGTTTTATATCTTAACAATCTCAGGACAACCGCATTTGAAGGAAATGTTAAAGGAGATATTTCCGTCAATCTTCTTACAATGCTTTTAAATATAAAATTAAACGGTGAGAATGTTGATGTAGAAAAAGCTATGTTTGATGCTGCTGGTATGAAGGATATGCTTAGCGGAAGTGCAGACTTCAATACGGATATTTCTCTTCAAGGGACAACCATCAATGAACAGATGAAAAGCTTAAAAGGTACTGTGGATTTCCTTGTAAAAGACGGACAATTCGGGCCTTTTGGTAAAATAGAAAATATGATTCTTGCAGAAAACATAAGAGAATCAAAGTTTTTCCAAACCTTTATCGGAACTATGCTAAGCGGGCTATTATCTGTTGATACAACTCATTTTTCAGAATTAAATGGTGCTTTAAAATTTGAAGACGGAATTTGTTATATAGAGCCAATTACATCATCCGGAGATATTTTGTCTTTGCATTTGTTTGGCAATTTTAATCTGCTTGAAAATCAAATCGATATGAAAGTTAGAGCCAGAATGGCATCTTTAATATCAAATTTATTAGGGCCTATAAGTGCGATAAACCCTGTTAACCTTGTAAACAGCGCCGCAAGTATGAATGTAGTAACTGCAAAAGCGTTTTCACTATTCTGCGAGACTGTTCCGGCTGAAGAGATTGAGAATCTACCAAGTTTTTCAAACTCTTATGTTGATAATTCGGCTACAAAATTCCAAATAGTAGTAAGAGGTGATGTCGCAAAACCATTAACGCTTGTAAAATCTTTCAAGTGGCTTACAACACAAATGGAATTTGCCAGAGCAAAAGAATTTGCAGACAGTTTACCGGAACAAGATCCCGACAGCAAAGCAACAAACATTGAGGAACTTATTGAAGAACAAAATTCATTTGGCTATAAAGCAAAGAAGTTTGGGAAAAAAATCATACACCCATTTGGTACAAAGTAAGGGTTTTTAAAATAGACAAGAGTTTGTACTTATTGTAATATAATTACGTACGGCTGTATAAGAATAAGACATAATGACTAAAGTAAGAGATAACGTTAGAAATTTTTGTATAATAGCACATATAGACCATGGAAAATCTACGCTTGCAGACAGATTGCTTGAAGCAACGGGAACGATTGCCGAAAGAGATATGCAAGATCAATTGCTCGATACCATGGATATTGAGCGAGAGCGTGGTATTACAATAAAACTCAATGCCGCAAGAATGAACTATAAAGCGAAAAATGGGCAAAATTATATTTTTAATCTGATTGACACCCCCGGTCACGTAGATTTTTCTTATGAAGTTTCACGTTCACTTGCTGCTTGCGAAGGCGCATTGCTTATAGTTGATGCTACTCAGGGAGTCGAAGCTCAAACATTAGCTAATGTGTATATGGCAATAGAACAAAATTTGGAAATTATTCCCGTTATTAACAAAATTGACCTTCCCTCTGCCGATGTTGAAGGCGTAAAGCAAGAAATTGAGGAAATCTTAGGAATCGATTGTTCAATGGCGATACCTGTTTCCGCAAAAACAGGAGAGGGAATAGACAAAGTTCTTGAAGCAATCGTAGAGTTTGTTCCTCCGCCTGTTGATAATACTGATAAACCACTTAGAGCACTTGTATTTGACAGTGCTTATGATCCGTATCTCGGAACGCTTTGTTTCTTCAAAATCATGGATGGGAAAATGAGACTTGGTGACAAAGTAAAATTTATGGCATCAGGAAAAGAGTACGATGTTGTTGAAATAGGTTATCTAACCCCAAACAGAGTTCAAGTTGAGGAGCTTGTGTGCGGTGACGTAGGTTATTTTGCAGGCTCTATAAAAGAAATTACCCGTTTTGTCGGAGATACTGTTACACATGCAGAAAATCCGTCAACCGAGCCACTCCCAGGGTACAAAGAGGCATTGCCTATGGTCTTTTCGGGTATGTATCCTGTTGACAATGAAGATTATCACGAACTAAAAGAATCGCTGGAAAAGCTTAAACTATCAGACAGTTCAATAACATTTGAGCCTGAAACATCGTCAGCATTGGGGTTTGGATTTAGATGCGGATTTTTAGGTATGCTCCATATGGAGATTGCGCAGGAAAGATTAGAGCGTGAATATGATCTTTCGCTCGTCACTACAGCACCATCAGTTATTTACAGGGTGCATAAGACAAACGGTGAAGTTGTAGAAATCGACAACCCTGCAAATCTACCAGCTGCACAATATCGTGATTATATAGAAGAACCTTACGTAAAAGTTTCCATAATTACGCCTAACGATTTTGTCGGAACTCTTATGGATTTGGCGCAGTCAAAACGTGGAATTTTTATTAATATGAACTATCTGGACAAAGTTCGTGTGGATTTAATCTATGAAATCCCTCTTAGTGAAGTAATTACTGATTTTTATGACCAATTAAAATCACGTTCAAAAGGCTATGCAAGTTTAGACTACGAATTCTCGGATTACAAGCGTTCAAAGCTTGTAAAACTCGATGTAATGCTTGCAGGAGAGGTAGTAGATGCTCTATCTGTAATTTGTCATGAAGATAACGCTTATTACATAGGACAGAAATTAACTGAAAAACTAAAAACCATTATTCCAAGACAAATGTTTGAGGTTCCGATACAGGCTGCAATTGGCGGAAGGGTTATTGCAAGAACAAACATTAAAGCACTTAGGAAAAGTGTTTTGGATAAATGTTACGGCGGTGATATTACACGTAAACGCAAGCTTTTGGAGAAACAAAAGCGTGGTAAAAAGCGTATGAAAGCGATTGGACGTGTAGAGGTTCCCCAGGAAGCCTTTATGGCAGTCTTAAGTCTTGATGAAGAATGACAAATATATATTTTGGTGTTTCATCACAACACCATAGCTAGGATCATTAATATCATGGCTCCTATTTCCATTGCAGTCGACATGTGCTGTTGAAATTTTTGTGAGTCATATTTTCTGGAGGATTTTTTTGCTTTATTTGCGCTATTTAAACGTTTAATACGTGTTTTTGTATCATCACCCGAAAATTCAGTTCCGAATGTATCATACTCTAATTGGGCAAGTTCTTCATCAATATTCCCATTTGGAGCCCTGTGTTCTGAAAAACCGCTATAATCACCATAATTAGCATACGGCCTTGTAAGATTTTGCTGGCCATATGGCATTGTACCATACCTGTTAAAATTTAGACCATTTAAATCACTTGATGACAGAGCATCACGATCATAATTAAATCTGTTTTTATCTGTCATTAATGATTCAGGGAGTGCCGCTGTTTTGATTCTGTCCATTCTTGTGGAATAGTCATCTACATCATAAATTTTTCCAAAAAGTTTTCTTTCGATAGTAACAATTCGTGTATGAAAATCCCGATTTTTGTACGTTGTTCCAAAAAGTTTATTTTCAATTTCGTCAACAATGGGGTAATCAACAGTGTTGTCTGCAATATTTTCCTCTTCTCTGAATGTATCTTCGCTTGGGGAAATTTCATTTCCTATTTGGTCAGCTATTATATCATTTGCCAAACGTTTTATACGGTTTGACAAATCCCCGCTCGATTCTTTACCGTATATTGTTTTTTCCAACCGACCAACACGATTTTTTAAATCATCATTTATATAATCAAATCCGTATAATTCATTTTCAATCTTTGATATTTCTGCGTTTTGTGTTGCACTATATACAGGATTTTCATTTATAGAACATATATTAACAAATATTATTATCAAAAAATATATAAAAGCTTTTTTCATATCAGTAAACCTTATTTTAGTTACCAATATAAAGTTATTTTTGACATTGTTCTATTGAACAATTTTGTTAAAAATAATAAAAGAAAAATCAATAATATTAGTTAGCTATATGAGTGAAAAATAAAATACTACTGCCATTTTTTCCCAGTTCTAATGTTTAAATATAAAGTTTGGCAAAATCTAAATCACTTTTTGAAGTTATTTTTATATTTTTATAGCTTCCTTCAACAATGTAAACCGGTATATTAAGTTTTTCCAGCATAGATGCATCATCAGTATAATTTTCATTTTTTAATACGATATGAGCTTTTTTAATTAAATCCGTTTTAAATGCCTGAGGAGTCTGTGTATTATAAAGCTTGCTTCTTTCAATTGTACGAATTATTTTTCCGCTTTCATCAACTTCTTTTATTGTATCTGTTGTTTTTGTCATAACAGAAACCGCATCAAGTTTTTGAACAGAAGTTACTACATTCATTATTATATCTTTGGTAATAAGAGGTCTTGCCCCATCGTGTATAATCACATATTTTTCTTTTACTATTTGCAAAGCCTTGTGGACAGATTCTTGCCTTGTTTTTCCGCCTTCAATAAAAATTATACCCGAGTTTTTAAAAATATTTTTTAATTCTCCAATTATAGAAATATTAGTTGGTACTATTATTTCTTTTATTTCACTGAATTCAAAGAAAGGCTCAACCGAATGTTCAATTACGGTTTTCGAGTCAATTTTTTCTAAAAGCTTGTTTGTATTTCCATACCTTGAAGATGTCCCGCCTGCAGTAATTATAAGGGAAAACATTAATACTCTCCTCTAAAATGGTCATATAAACCCAATTCATCATAATCTAAAAAAGTTTCATTTCCGATTTTTAAATATGAACCACCATATTCTTTGACCTTTCCGATTATATAATAATCATCAATATTGGATAAAAATTCTTGCGGAACAGCTGCCACAAGGTTATAATCTTCTGCCCCAAACATCCCTTCAATATAATCAGCTTCTATTGTACAACCACTCGCTTGTGCAATTTTAAAAAGAGCATCTGCAAGACCATCAGAAGTGTCCATCATCGCATAGTCGGACTTGATTTTGGCTGAAATTTGCTCCGAAAATTTCGGATTTAATTTTGGTTCAAGATGAATAGTTATATTTTCTGATTGATGTATTCCATTTTGAAGTTCTTGCAACCCTTTGGTACTTAATCCATATTTACCATTTGTTATGACAATGTATCCGGGCTTTGCAAAAGCTCTTGAAGAAATTCTCCTTCCTTGAGTTCCCCCGACAGCAGTTATGGAAACAAATATTCTATCAGCTCCGGTAATATCCCCGCCTGCAACTTTTGCCCCATAAGCTCCGACATTGACCCCTCTATAAAATTCTTTAATAAATTCTTCATCAATATTTGCAGGCAACGACAAACCAACCGTTATATATTCAGGTTTCCCTCCGGATGCCAAAATATCACTTATATTAACAGCAGCAGCTTTATACCCTATTTGGTATGGAGTTGCCCAGTTTCTTTTAAAATGAACATCTTCAACGAAATTATCCTGAGTTATCACAATGCCATATTCTTTCAAATATGCACAATCATCCCCCATAAGGTTTGTATTTGCTTCTTTTTTTATAACATTAATAAAATCAAGCTCTTTCATTGGTACTATTATATCAAAAAGTTTTATTAAGCTATAAATGTTTTTTCGGGAATCAATTTCTTGTTATTCCACACCGTAAAAATAGGTTCAAGGTTTTCTTTGATACAAAACTTATCAGAGAATCCAAATGTCCTTGCAGGATTTATGCTTGCATATTTGATAAAGTTTCTAAATGTCAAATTTGTATCTTCAATAAGTTTTTTTGCAATTTCAGGCAGAAATTTCATATTTCCGGCCAAAGTTCCGTCAGCATCTTTTGGTACGTAATTTTCATCAACATGTATAAGTTTTTTGTTCATAATAAAATCTGTTTTCATGCCAGCAAACGGTAATGCATCTGATATCAATACCAGCTTGTCTTTTGGTTTTATTTTCATCAGCATATTCATCATAGAAGGTATTACAGAAGATTCATCTGCAAGCAATTCCGCTGTTATGTTGGGGTTATTTACTCCTTCATTAGCTATGGTAGGGATTCTGTGATGCATTTGAGCCATGGCATTAAATATGTGAGTTACATGATTTATACCGGAATCTATAATTTGCTTTGCATTTGCCAGACTATGTCCTGCAGAAACAACGACTCCCAATCCTTGTAAATACTTAGTTAGCTCATATCCCTCGTCAAGCTCAGGCGCAAGCGTTACCATTTTAACATTTTCCGGATTAAAACTTTCATAGTTTTCTATACTCGGAACCATCAAATCCCTTATCGAATGAATTCCTTTTTTTTGCGGGTTTAAAAAGGGGCCCTCTAAATGTATTCCAAAAAGCCGTGCCGAATCTTTATCCGGATTCTTTATAATATTATTTAATGCTTTTATTTGTTTTCTTATCTGGTCAGCTGCACCTGGCAATGTCGTTGCGAGAACACCACCAACCCCTTTTTGCGCAAGTTTTTTCAACAATTCTCGAATTTCTTTTTCGTCTGAATCATGGAAACTAATTCCATAGCCACCATGTATATGTTCATCAAAAATAGCAGGCGCTATCGTTTCATCATTGAGAATTACATAATCAATTTTACCTGTCACAGTATTTTCATTAAAATCATCAATAGCAACAAGTTTTTTGTCCTTAAACAACAAATCCTGTTTGATTATTTTCCCGGAAGGAGTATAAACATCCCCGCCGATAAACGCTTTGTATCCATCCAGTTTTATATCAGCCGGTAAAAGATTTTTTCCTGCGAATTTATGTATACTTGGAATTTCATTTATTTTAGCACCAAAACTCAAACTACATATTTGCATTTTTAACTCCGCTTACACAAATATTAATGTCGGTAAAAATTTTTTTTGCTACCTTTAACTACATATACACATAATCTTTATTATTTTGACTTACAACACTTTTTACATACTGATAATAACCGCTATTATTGCCATATTTCTCAATTTTTTTGAGAAGCTCTTCTTTTGAAATAAATCCCTGATTATATGCAATTTCTTCCAGACATGCAATTTTAACTCCTTGGTTAAGCTCCATTGTTTGCACAAACAAACTTGCCTGAAGCATTGAATCATGTGTCCCGGTATCAAGCCATGCAAAACCTCTTCCCAAAATTTCAACATTCAAAAGACCTTTTTCGAGATAAATTCTGTTTAAATCGGTTATCTCAAGTTCGCCTCTGGCCGATGGTTTTAATTGTTTAGCATACTTACATACATTGTTATCATAGAAATAAAGACCTGTTACGGCATAATTTGATTTCGGCATTTGGGGTTTTTCCTCTAAGGATATTGCTTTGTGATTCTTGTCAAATTCAACCACACCAAACCTTTCAGGATCTTTTACCATATATCCGAAAACGGTAGCACCTTTATTTTTTGATATAGCATTTTTCATTAAAGTTGAAAAACCATGCCCATGGAAAATATTATCACCTAAAACCAAAGCCACATCGTCATTACCTATAAATTCTTCGCCAATAATAAATGCTTCAGCAATTCCTCGGGGTTCATACTGAACCTTAAATTTCAAATTTAAACCAAACTGAGAACCATCCCCAAGAAGCTTAATAAAATTATCGCAATCAGTTTCATTGGTAATAATGAGAACCTCTTTAATCCCGGCAAGCATTAAAATAGATAGTGGATAATAAACCATCGGTTTATCATAAATAGGTAAAAGTATTTTTGAAATAGGCTGAGATGCCGGAAAGAGCCTTGTCCCTGCACCACCGGCAAGAATTATTCCCTTCATTGTTACCTCCTATCTATTAAGAAAGTCTTTCATATTTTGGTGCACACAACTGTATTCCAAAAGACACGTAGGATCAACCGAAGTTATATACTGCCTGCTTGCATCAGCCAGTATAACATACGGTACATATCCCGCCCTAAAATCCCTCATTAATAGTCTTCCGTACGGCGATTCCGCATCAATTTTCACGAAACGGTATTCTTTCTTTAAATTCTGTACAAGTTTTTCAAATACCGGTTCAAATTGCTTACAATATTGACACTGCTTTGTATACATGTAAAGCAAAACCGGCTGCCCTGTTCTCAAAGCATCCTCATATTGACCCGCAAAAGCAGGTATTACTGAAATTAATAAAACTGAAATAAATATAAAAAACTTTTTAAACATAATACTTTGATGATAGCACTTATTATTATATAAAGTCAACAAATTTAGCTGTTTCATGTAATAAAAGATTAAATAAAAATTAATTTTAGCTTGATTTTCAAAAAATATCATTAAAATATTAGTGTGGGTCATGAAATGATCGGAGTCTTAATATGATAAATTTTGAAAAATTTACTAATTACGTGCAAGAAATCATATTTGCCGCAAATGCAAAAAAAGATTTCTACAAAAATACTGAAGTTTGTCCTGAACATATTATGCTTGCAATGATTGAGGATAGGGGAATTTCGAAGGATTATTTAGAAGAACTTAATCTTCTGAATCAACATTTCATTAATGAAGTTATTGGAAGAATTAAATCTTTTCCTACAATTTCGACACCATCAAGTTCCCAACAGGTATTTTTATCCAGAGAAACAAACTCTATACTTGAAACTGCAGCGCAAGAGGCAGAGAATCTCAAAGACGAATTTATAGGAATTGAATGTATTTTAATTGCATTTACAAAGCTGGACGGCTTGAAAGTAAATGAACTATTAAAACAACAAGGAGTCAACACTAACAAAGTTTTGTCAGCTATGAAAAAAATAAGAGGTAACAAAAAAGTGGATACTAAAAACGCAGAAGAAAATATGAAAGCTTTAGAAAAATATTCTACCGATTTGACCGATAGAGCAAGAAGGGGAAAATTAGATCCTGTAATCGGCAGAGATGAAGAGGTCAGACGTATTATACAAGTATTAAACAGAAGAACCAAAAATAATCCGGTTCTGATAGGTGAACCCGGTGTAGGTAAAACTGCTATAGTAGAAGGCTTAGCACAGAGAATAATAAGAGGTGATGTACCGGAGAGTCTAAAAGATGTAAAGCTAATTTCTTTGGATTTGGGAGCTTTAGTTGCAGGTGCAAAATTTAGAGGTGAATTTGAAGAAAGATTAAAAGCGGTATTAAAAGAGGTTCAGGAATCAAACGGTGAAATAGTTATGTTTATTGATGAACTTCATACAGTTGTAGGTGCAGGTTCAACCGAAGGTTCGATGGATGCAGGTAACCTTCTAAAACCGATGCTTGCAAGGGGTGAATTAAGAACTATCGGGGCGACAACAATTAATGAATATCGCAAGTATATTGAAAAAGACCCTGCTCTTGAAAGAAGATTTCAACCTGTTATGGTTGATGAACCGAGTGTTGAAGATACTATTTCAATTTTAAGAGGTTTAAAAGAAAAATACGAAGTTCACCATGGAATAAGGATTTTAGATAGTGCCTTAATTCAAGCTGCGACCTTATCTGACAGATACATTACCGACAGATTTCTTCCGGATAAGGCAATAGACCTGATTGATGAAGCGGCTTCAGCTTTGCGTATTGAGATTGATTCTATGCCGGAAGAAATCGATACAATGTACAGACAAAAAATTCAGTTGGAAATCGAAAGAGAAGCTCTTAAAAAAGAAACTTCACCGGAAAGTATTGCAAAAATTGACAAATTGACTGCCGAAATAGATGATTTGGCAGGTAAAATCGATAAACTAAAAGCTCAATGGGAAATGGAAAAGAATACAATTTCTGGCGAGGCAGGTATTAAGGAAGAAATAGACAAGGTTAAAAACCAGATTGCGGAAGCTGAGAGGAATACGGATCTGCAGACAGCGGCAGAATTAAAATACGGAAAATTGATGGATTTGGAAAAACGGCTTCAAGCAGTTCAAAACCAAGAAAAAAGTGAAAATAAACTCCTTAAAGAGGAGATTGACGGAGATGATATTGCAAATATTGTAAGCAAATGGACAGGAATTCCTGTTACAAAACTTGTTGAATCCGAAATGCAAAAACTTTTAAGAATGGAGGATGTATTGCATAAAAGATTAATTGGTCAGGAAGAAGCTGTTAATACTGTTTCTGATGCTATTCGCCGTGCTCGTTCAGGTTTAAAAGACCCGAAAAGACCTATAGGAACATTTATTTTCTTGGGTCCGACAGGTGTTGGTAAAACAGAACTTGCAAAAACTCTTGCAGAATTTTTGTTCAATGATGAAGATGCAATTGTCCGTATTGATATGTCGGAATATATGGAAAAACATAACGTTTCAAGGCTTGTAGGTGCACCTCCTGGGTATGTGGGATACGAAGAAGGAGGACAATTAACTGAAGCGGTCAGACGTAAACCTTATTCTGTTGTACTTTTTGATGAAATAGAAAAGGCTCACCCTGATGTATTCAATATAATGCTTCAAATCTTTGATGACGGCAGATTAACTGATTCTAAGGGAAGAACTGTCGATTTCAAAAATACGGTAATCATTATGACATCCAATATCGGAAGCGATATAATTCTCGAAGATTCCCTGAATGCATCATTAAATGGCAGTAACTTTGAAGAAACAAAAGAAAAAGTTAACGCAATAATGAGAGAAAAATTCAAACCCGAATTTTTGAACAGAGTTGATGAAACTATATTCTTTAAGGCACTTAATTTACAACAATTATCTGCAATTGTAGATATACAAATGGAACATTTAAGAAGTCTGCTTAAAGAACATAATATTACGTTTGATATAACTCAGGACGCAAAGGAATTTCTTGCGACAAGAGGATTTAACCCAGTTTATGGAGCAAGACCGCTCAAACGTGTAATTCGTCAATTGGTTGAAAATCCGTTATCGAAACTGTTATTGGCACAAAAATTCATTGATGGTGACCATTTAACTATTGATGTTAAGAACGACGAACTAACCTTTACAAAAGAGGATAGCCTTTTATAATTTATTAATTAATTCTGTATGTCAGATTGACATTGATGGCATTTTATAATAACATTGTTCTTGCGAGTTCAATTCGCGCTCCAGTGGCAAGGACTCCGCGAGGAGGTGACTAAATGTCACGTCCGAAGTGGAGGGAAGGTAGACGGCGTCTATCGATTCCGCTGGTGCATGATAACTAAATATTTCCGCGCTCCAGTGGCGGAATCGGTAGACGCGTTGGACTTAAAATCCAATCGGGGTTCACCCTCGGTGCCAGTTCAAGTCTGGCCTGGAGCATTAATTTTATTACAATTTGGGCTTCCTATTTTTAGGGAGCCTTTTTTAGAAAAAATCTGTGTGCTACGTGTGTGCGTCTACTTCATTTGAATAAAATGCTAAACATCTGAATTAAGAACTTCTATCGCCTCAATTTTTTGTTAGGTGTAGGGTATATATATATTTGTATAGTAACTATCGTACAGTGCGCCATAATCTCTTATACCATACCTTTCAACCAATTTTGTAGTTACTGTATACCATAAATCATAAAATTTAAAATTCTTGCAGAGACAGTATTTTACTGCCTAAAGGGTTAAAAATACTTTGGCACTTTTAAATCAAACGGCTAAATATATTTTTGAAGCATAAAATGGCAAAACTCATCCAACTACAATAAATAGAAAAAGATTTTGGGGAATAAACATCAAGCAAATATGGTTTATTACGGATTGTAAAAAAAACTTGGCAAAAAAAATTTTTTCACCTTTATTTAATAAAATATATGTGATACACTTATATCACCGAAATAGGAGTATAAAGTATGAAAGTCGAATCAGTACAATCCGCTTATTGCAAGCCTGCAGCAAAAAATATTGCAAAGACAAAATCCGAGAATTCTGCGCCTGTAGCTAAAAAAGCATCGCCGTCTTTTAAAAGTTGGGGGGAAGACCGTCCTGACTATCCGGTTTATCCCGGTGGTGCTTCAAGTGAAGATGCATGCAAGCCAAGAATTAGAGCTTCACAAGCGTTAGCTGACCAATCCCTTGCTTTACAGTCCAAATTGCAATCTTTGAGAACTCACCAACGTGCGAGAACAAAACTTGTTGCATCGGAGAAAATACAAGCAACCGTTAATCAAGTTCGAAAACACCCGAAAGTATTAGTGCCATAGACAATAAAGTAATATCAATGAGTACGGATGATGATATAAAAACTCTGCATACCAATCAGAAGGTATTGTTAAATGCTCTTATTCGTCATGGAGCAAAAATTGATATAACAGATAAGGACTGCGAAGTTATTCGCGTTTTTTACAATGGCAAAGAAACTTACCTACTTGACAGATTTACAGAAGTCGTTTCGTTTAATTGGGTTATTTTAACGGCAGATAAGATGTTTGTAAAAGATTTACTGCTTAAAAATAACATATCTACGCCTTTGGGAGACATTTTTTCAGGCTTCTCAAAAGACATAATTAAACCTTATGTGGAAGAACTAGGTTATCCTGTTGTATTAAAACCCGTTTGCGGTTCTCATGGCGATAATGTTTATAGTCGATTGCTGGACTATGAGCAATTGAATAAAGCAGTCAATCGTTTCATTAAAAAAGAAGGACAGGACTCAGATTTTATTATAGAAGAATATTTCCCCGGTTTTGAGCACAGAATATTTATCACTCAAAAAGGTGATTATGCTGTTTTAAAAAGAGAACCTGCCTATGTCATAGGAGATGGCATAAATACAATAATACAATTAATCAAAACAGAAAACAAACGAAGAAAAGAGTTAAAGAAAGTTTCCGAAACGGCCTTGTGTCCTATTGTCATTGATGAACACGTAAAAAAATACCTGAAAGAAGAAGGTAAATCTTTGAATGATATTCCCAATAGAAATGAAAAAGTATATTTACGTTTGACCTCAAATATCGCAAAAGGCGGTGTTTCACATAATATGACAAAAGAAGTCCATCCCTCTGTGATTGAGATTGCAAAAAAGGTTGCAAGCATAATTCCCCTGCCTTTTATGGGAATAGATTTTATAACTGAAGATATTTCAAAACCTCAAACTTACGATTCTTACCGAATAATAGAAGTTAATTCATCTCCGGGGTTTGCAATGCATATGTTGCCTGCTATCGGAGAACCTGTAGACGTAGGTGAATACGCAATAAAAGTCTTGTTTTAGATTTTAAATGGATTGTATATAATTGATACTGTGAATTATTAATGTATATCGGAAGTTAAAATGAATGTCCTTATAATAAATCCACCGAATTATCCTTTCAGTTCGGCTTCTATATTAATAGAACCGATTGATGCGCTGAATATAGCGTCGTATATAGAGGGAAACGGGCATAATGTAACTCTAATTGATATGGATATTGAGCGTATTAATGCAGTCGACCTGGAAACATATTTAACGTCCAAATATGACTATGCACTGATTGTTTATGATTATCATATACCGCTACACACCGACGATTCGCTAAAAGGCGTGCTTGAGATTGCCCGTATCTTAAAAAACGAAGGGATTGTCGTTTGTATTTGCGGTAAAATAGCCACCTTTAAGCCAGAATTGTTTATTTATAAGAATAGCCCAATCGATATAGCAATTCCATATAGTGCAGAAGATTCATTTCTTAATATTGTTAATCAAAATATCTGTAAACAAACTCCTGAAACATTTGATATAAATAAACTCCCTTTACCAAACTACAATTTGGTAAATTTAGATAGATATATTGATGTCCGCTCTATTTTATCAAGCAGAGGATGTTCTAACAAGTGTTCTTTTTGCCATGTCCCGAACTTTTGGGGAAAATGGCAAGGGAAAAAAGCTGAACTTGTAGTTAATGAAATAGAAAATCTTGTTAATAATTACAATAGTAAAAAAATAATTTTTCTTGATGATAACGCTTTAGTTTCAAAAGAGCGCATGCAAAAAATCTGTGAAGGAATCATATCACGTAATATTGACGTTGCTTTGGGTTGTTTGGGGAGCATTGCATTTTTTGATAAAGATTTGATGGAGCTTATGTTTAAAGCAGGTTTCAGATGGATACATTACGGTGCAGAATCGGGAAGTAATAAGTTACTAAAGCAAAGCGGTAAAAATCAAAGCATAGAAAAAATAACCTCAGTTATTCAAAAGACAAAAGAAATCGGTTTCAGGGTCAGAACGAGTTGGATTTTGGATTTACCGAATTCAACGACAGAAGATTTTAAACAAACTCTATCTGCAATTGAAAATATTTCTTCTGATGAAATTAGACTACATTACCTGTCATTAAGGCTGGGAACGGATATTTATAATAAAAATAATAGTAATGATTTTTCACAATATATTCATTCCGCAGAACCTTCCGGAGTATTAACAGACATAGATAAAGGATTTATTACCGGTAAAATTAATGATTTAATAGGCAGATTAGAGGCTAAAAATTATCATTTTATTAGAGAATCGGAGGATATTAGCAAACTGTCTTATGAAGAATTAAATAATAGAAATACAAAAGTCATATCGCTTTGTCCTTTAAGATATGGAATAGGATGGACAAAATGATAAAACTTGGTATCACAGGAAAAATGTCTTGCGGAAAGAGTTTTGTCTCGGAAAAAATTAAACTGAGACTGGAACAAGATGATTATAAAGTTCTTTATATATCTGTCGATGAAATCCGAAGGGGCTTAAAAACATCTGATATTAATATCATAAAGCGAAATATAGTTGATATGGTTAGCGATTCCGATGCTGATGTATTGTTATTGGAATGGGCATTATTGATAGAGGACGGTATGGCGCCGCTTGTTGATAACAATATTTTGATTGTGCATTGTTCGGAGGATAAAATTTATCAAAGATTATCAAATCCAGATTTACCGTTAAATGAAATAAAACGCCGATTGGATTCACAAACAGATTGGACTAAATACAAGGGCAAATTAAAGATGCTTAATAATGTTCTTTGGCTGAACACAGAAAATGACATAACTGAGTGCGATATAGAAAAAGTCATTTACGGTTTGCAGGAATTCGATAAAAATACTTCGGATTTATGCCTCTTTAGAATTCCCCAAAATGGCGGGAGAGTTATTTGGGAAGTTACAAATAAATGTAATTATAAATGTCCTTATTGCATTTTTAGTTCTACAAATAAAAGTAAAGCGGAGGAATTAACCACTGAACAAGCTCTAAATTTGTTAAACGAAATGAGTAAGCTTGGGTACACACACCTAAAAATTACGGGAGGGGAGCCTTTTTTAAGAAAAGATATAATGAAAATTCTGGAGCAGGCAAAATCATTAAATCTAAAAACAGATATCTCCACGAATGCTTCACTAATTACCGATAAAGTCGCACGAAATTTGTCCAATCTCGATTTAGACATGGTACATGTGAGTTTGGACGGTCATACAAAAACTATTCACGAAACAGCAAGGGGCAAAAATACGTTTGAACCAACAATAATAGGGATAAAGAACTTAACTGCTCAATCAAATATATATGTTAGAATTGGTTGTTTGATATTTAAAGATAATGAAAATTATCTAAAAGAAATTGCTGAATTTTGTGAAGAATTAGGCGCCAATGAAATAATATTTTCCTTAATGGAAGCTGTCGGACGGGGAAATAGTGCAAAACATTTAATTTCCGAAAAACCGGCATCATACTTTATATCAAAAATTAAGGATATTAAACCGGAGAGAATTAAAGTAAGTTTTAATTTCCCGCAAGAAAAACAAAATGATTTAACTTGCATCTGTCCCGGCGGGAAAAGATTTTTATTCATTAATAGTGTCGGAACAGTTTCTCCATGTACTTGGATAACGGAAAGAGCACCTGAGTATATTTATAAAACAAGCCTGCGTGAAGATAGTTTGAAAAACATATTAAATGATTCTAAATATACTGATACAGTTTCTATTATTAACAAATTAGGAGCGAAAAAATGTCCTGCACAAATTGTTCAGGATTTAAGAAAAGTACAGAAATTAAAAGATGCAGTTGATAATGATATTGACAGCGATGAGAGATTTTCACATAATTCGCCTACTTATCTATTCACAACAGAAAACTTGAGAGATACTTTTGTATTTGGAAATATATCAAGAGCATTGACTATCGGTTCATCAGGTGACCACTTTTTTAATGCGGTACTTCGAGGTGCCAAAGATGTTGATTGTTTTGACATTAATATATTTTCAAAATACATAACAGAATTAAAAAAAATTGCTGTTGAACATTTGTCATATGATGATTTTATACAGATGTTTTTTGAGAACAATAAAGATATTTATACCGGTTTTCGGCATTTTTTATCAATTCCTTGCCGTTATGTGGGCGATTTAATATTCAGTCCGCAAAGGCAGCGTATTTTAAAAGACATGTATATTTCAAAACCTCAAATTTTGTACAATTGCGGTTATTTAAATAGCGAAGTGGAATACAACAATTTAAAAAAATTACTTCCGGGTGTAAATTTTAATTTTATTTTAACAGATGTCCAATTTTTAGATAAAAAGTTCAATAAAAAATATGACTTAATGCATCTGTCAAATATAAGTGATTATGCACATTTAATGTTTAAAAATAATTATTTACTGCAATTTAATGAGAATGTTATAAAACCACTTCTGCCATATTTGACTGATAATGGTCTTATAATTTGCGGATATGTATACGATTCTCTTGATAAAAATCAATCGAGTAAACGCAGCAAAATAAATATTGAAGCCGAAAGGAAAGAAGCATTTGCCAATAATCCTAATTTTTCGTACTCAGAAAGAGAGATAAAAACCGCTGTTGGAGAAGATAATTTTGACACAATTCTTATGATAAAAAAGAATGTAAAAAATCTGCTTGAGAAATCAGATATCTATTATAAAAAAGCAAATATTTATGAAATTTTTTCACAAGCTGAAGATGCGCCAAATCTTATATATAAAACTTTATTGCCATTATTTAGAGATAAAAATATTCTTGATATCGGATGTGGAACCGGTAAATATATAAAACTTTTTGCGCCGCATGTTAAATCGATTCTGGGTGTTGATGCCGCTGAAGACCAATTATCAATTGCCAGGAAAAGTATAAATAATCTGGAAGTAAATTGGGGAAATAGTGTCAAGCTTTGCTGTTCGGATATCGCCGAAATGTCTTTTTCAAAATCGTATGACATAGCCTTTGCATCTTGGGTCTTGGGTACAATTACAAATGGGGAAAAACGTCTTAAAGCTTTAAATAATATCAAAGATGCATTAAATGAAAACGGAAAAATATTTTTGGTGGAAAATGATTTCGGAGGAGAGTTTGAGGATATCAGGGGAAGAGTCAATGACCCTAAAAAACGAACAGAGTCATATAATAATTGGTTGCTAAAACAAGGCTTCAAAATTGAATATAGATTAGAAACATATTTTGAATTTTCCAATACACAAGAAGCTAAAAATGTCATAGAAACCATTTGGGGAATAGAAGCAGCGAAAAAAGTTAAACAAAAACACATCAACCACAAAATTATCATATTTTCTTGGAGTAAAATGTCTTTCCCCACTTAGACAGTTAAAAGACAAATATAGGTATTCTTACCTAACGATGCTACATAATAATGGTAGTAGACATTGAGATTCTATAATTTCAAACTATTTCTTTGTCATCAAATCGTACAATGCACAACGAAAAAGCTTTGATTTTAGTCTTTCAGGCAAGGACGGAATATATTCCGGATGTTTGATGATATCAATTTTTCGTATATATTGTTTTGGTGATTCCATTTTTGCATAATCTTTAAATGAACTACCATCAAGGCATCTAAATAAATTGTAATTTAGATGCAATTTTACACCATAGGGCAACAGACTTAGTGTTTCTATAAATTCGTAATTTTTACCAAATCCTAATCCTTCTAAAATTGACTCAAAGTATTTTTTAGTCCAACCGTCAGCAACATAGTCTGTAAATATCAATGTTTTACCAGTGCGCTGTTGAAAATCCTTATCAATACCGTAGAAACAAAAATATTCTTCCCAATCTTTTGCGCTGCATTTCTCAAAATGTCCATAGTATGAATTCGAGAACAATTCTCCTCCATCAACTTCAGGCACCCAATGTTCATAAGGAAAATCTCGACTGACAGGAGAATCTTCTATTTGTGCTCTGGAAAATGGCAGTGTGGAAGCATCTGCACCCAATAATTGCATAGTTTCCACAATAGGAGCAGGAGAATTGCCTATTCCGACAAGTTTATAGCCGTTTTTATATTTACAGTCAAAATACTCTTTGATTTTTGATGCAACTTCAAGAATTCTTTCGGCATCTTTTTTTATACTGACATCTTTTCTGTTACTAAAACTATCCTCTAAATTTGCGCATTTTTTGTTTAAAATATCAATTATTAATTTTTCTTTCGTAGACAAATTCTTATAATCAGAATATTCAAAGCGAGCTTTATTGAAAGTCGGCAAATAACCGGTTTTAAGTAGCTCCCTCTCATTGAAGTAATAATTATCTGAGCTTGTTATCAAATCTCTAAGTGCTATCCAACTTTCAGTCGGAAGGCATTGTCTGCTGCAAAATTGATTATTGTAGTTACAATTTATTTGTAATATTTTCATATTTAACATTAAACCCCCTCAAAAAGTTTTTTGCTACATGAAAAAACTACTTAGACTCAATGGTCTGAATAAGGACTATTGCAATTTAAAAATTTCCATGCTAATTTATAGGAGCCTGAATTTGTAAGTTTTAAAGGAGACCATTAATGTTTGGCTTAAAAGAAAAAACAACGGATAATAAAAATTCATTAAATAAGAATATTACAATTCCTAATACAAACAATATTTCATCGAATAGTTTAGCAAAATCGTCTCAGTTATCAATTTCCGATGAAGAAGTTAAAAATCTTGATGCTATATACAGCTCTTGGGGAGATACGGTACATTATTCAAAAGACCCCAAAGTGTTCAGAGGATGTGAAGGTTCTTATATGTATGATGATAAGGATACTCCATATTTGGATTTACAAATGATGTATTCTGCGGCTAATTTCGGATATAGAAACCAAAGAATTACCAATGCAGTTATTGACCAAATGAATACTATGCCTCAATTAACACCTAAATTTTTACAGCCTTATAAATCATTACTTTCTGAAAAAATGGAGAAAATGATTGAAGCAAGATTCCATGAAAAAGGAAGAATGCATTTTAATGTTGGTGGTGCTCAAGCCAATGAAGATGCGATAAAAGTTGTAAGAAACTACACGAAAAGAAACGGAATGTTCGCATTCCAAGGCGGGTATCATGGAAGAACAATTGCCGCAACCTGTATAACTTCTAGTTTCCGTTACAGAGAAAAATACGGACACTTTGGTGACAGAGCGAACTTTGTTCCGTTCCCATATTGTTTCAGATGCCCTTACGGAATGAATTGCGAATCTTGTAATCACTTCTGCGTAAAACAATTTGCGAGAAACTTTGAATCTGAATACAAGGCAATTTATGATCCAAAGACTAAAGAATGTGAATATAAAGCATTTATTGGTGAACCTATTTTAGGTACCGGCGGTTATATCAATCCTCCGGAATGGTATTGGAAAGAAATGAAACAGGTTCTTGATGACCACGGAATAATGCTTGTAATAGATGAAGTCCAAATGGGTATGTTCAGAACAGGAAAACTCTGGGCTATTGAAAACTACGGAATAGTTCCGGATGTTATGACATTCGCTAAATCTATAACAAATGGTATGAATCCGCTTGCAGGTTTCTGGGCAAAAGAAAAATATATTGCTCCGGATGTATTTACTCCCGGGTCTGCTCATTCTACTTACTGTTCAAATCCTATTGGTGTAAGAGCAGCTTATGAAGTTATGTCGATTGTTGAAGAACAGGAAAAATTGCTTGAAAGCGAAATTCAGAGAAAATCAGCATTATTTATGAGAGGTTTAAATTATCTTAAAAATAAATATAAAGAAGTAGGTGATGTCGGCGGTATAGGCTTTGCTTTGAGAATTGAATTGACCCAAAAAGACGGAATTACTCCAAATCGAGAACTTTGTGATGCAATGCAGGAAGAAGGCTTGAAGGGCGATTTGAGTTATCAAGGGAAAAAATGCGGACTCGTTCTTAATAATGGTGGTTTCTATAAGAATATTATTACACTCGTTCCGCAGCTTTATATAACAGATGCTGAGATTGAAATGTCGATTGATTTATTAGACCAGTTGCTTGACAGGCTGACTAAATAATGTCATTGGACTTTATTTTAAAACATGATGGGGTAAATTATAAGCCAAAAGGTGCTGTTCTGTTATTTCATGGACTTACTGGCAGTCCGTTTGAATTAAAAAAATACGGACAATTTTTATTTAATAACGGATATGATGTTTTTGCGGAATGTCTGCCCGGACACGGTGAAAAATTTGAAGAAATATATACCGTAAAATATCAGGATTGGTTAAATTTTGCTTATTCCAGTTTCAAAAAACTGACAGAGACTTATGAGAATGTTTTTGTGTCCGGCTTATGTCTTGGTGCGGTACTTGCTATAGCAGTTGCAGAAAAATATCCTAATGAAGTAACGGGCATTATATCACTTTCGACTACTCTCTATTTAGACGGATGGAGACTCCCTTGGTATAAATGTTTTATGCCGATTGCGTTAGCAACAATTTTAAGATTTTATTACAATTATCCGGAATGCGAACCGCACGGAATAAAAAATCTTAAGACAAGAAGCGTTGTTAAAAAACTTTTGGCTAAAGGCGGAGTAGGGATGAACGATTTTCCTATGACCGGTTTCTATGAACTTCTTAAACTTTCTTCCTTGGTTAGAAAACAGTTAAAAAAAGTTTCTGCCCCAATTTTACTTATTCACTCTAAAGAAGATGACCTGACAAGTACAAAATCCGCAGAAGTTGTGTACAAAAATATATCTTCTCAAGACAAAGAATACATAGTACTCTACGACAGCTATCATATGGTTCTTTATGACAACGAAAAAGAATTTGTATTTAATAAATCGTTAGAATTTTTGAACTCTCATTTAATCGTTGACTCAATGCAACAAGAGGTGATATGTATTTAGGATTTTTGAAATTATTATTCATTATAGTAAGTGTGATTTCTGTTATAATTTTTATTTTGCTTAATATTAACTATACGAAGAAAATGGAGCCAATGAAGGCTTCTGAATTTGTGTCCGCAGCAGCAGCAGGATTGTTTGTTTATATAATACTTGCAATAACACTTGCAATTACCCAATCCGGGATTTTAAAGTTTATATTTCTTTTATTTGCAATATTTCCTTTTATCTTAGGACAATTAGCGAATTATAAAACAAGGCGATATTTTACACTCGTCCAAATTTTAGCTATAATATCAAGTGTTATTTTTACTTTGCAGATATAAGTTTGGCGGGAGTGCTTAAAATTGAAAAAATTTACAGCTATTATACTGATACTCATATTATTTTGTAATACTGTTTTTGCGTCAGACAAAATTAAATTTTACGGCGGGATTCAAAATGAGTTTTTAGTTAATAATGAAATTCCGGAATACGTTAGCTTTATAACCAATGAAGAAGTAAATATAAATGATGAAATTACAATACCCGCAGGAGCATTAATAAGTGCAAAAGTTCACCAGTATCAAAAAGAAAAAAGGTGGCACAAAAGCGGCTTTTTTATTTGTAATTTGACAAAATATTCAATGCCGGAGGGGGATGAAATTGATATTTCCGACAAGGATATTTATTTTGTTGTAAGAAAATACGAATCTTTAAATAAAAAAGAAGCTGGAATAATTGGAACTGAGCTTGTACTTACGCAAGCTGCATCAATAGTTGCATCTTGTTTTATAATATTTGCACCTGTAGATATAGCGTATTTCTTTACAAAAGGTGCAATCGTAAGGAAAAAGAATCCGAATTGGTTTAAATCCGGTGTAATGGAGGCTTATGATAACTCAATTTTTTGGTTTCAGTTAAAGGGCAAACCAATCGAACTCGCAGAAGGCGACGAAATAAAACTTCAATCTATATCTAAAGAAAAAGCAGAAAAAATTAATAACAAAATAGAAAAGCGGAATTATAAAAAAGAATTAAAAAAACAAAAACGAGAAGAAAAGGCAAAGAAGCATCTTACAAGCTTTTGTAATAGTCTTTCATAAGTTTTGCATCATCCTCAATATTAGGACTTTCGCAAACAATAACTCCTTTGACCCCGAAACTCTTAAAAGCTCTTAACAAATCTTTGTAATTCATATCGGATTCTTCAAGATTCAAGTGTTTTTTCTCACCCTTAGCACCATATTCTATTCCTGCAATATGAGCATGAAAATTATCCAATGCAACTTGTCCCAGTTCATTACCGATTTTTTCAAATATTGAAGAGAATTCGTCATAAGTATTCCAAAAACCGTTATACCTTGCATGTATGTGTGAAAAATCAACACAGGGAAGAACCGTCTCGAACTCTTTTGATAGTTTTATAATTTCATCTAAGTCACCCCATTGAGTTGATTTACCGGTCGTTTCAGGGCGAACCCATATTTTATTTCCGGCTTTATTTAATTCTGATGTTATTATTTCGGTTTGTTTCCGGATATTGGAGTAAACAAGTTCTGCGTCTTGCCCCAAATAAAAACCTGCGTGGTACGTAATACTAAAACCACCCAGCTCATTTGTCGTCATTGCTGTCTCAATAATTCGCTGAACACTCGCTTCAACTTTATCTTCCTCTCTTGCATTGAGATTTACATAAAACGGTGCATGGGCAGTTATTACTTTATTTGAGCTCTTTACATCTTCTCTGCTGGTATCTGAAATACGCACTCCATGCACAAATTCAAGTTCAAGCCCATCTAAACCCATTTCATCGTGGATTTCAAACCCTTTTTTATATCCCTTATTACCTGCCTTTAAAGGCACACCCGCCGTTAAAAAATATAATTTTTCCATTACACTTATCCTGCAATATGTTTAACCCGCCAAATAAATTTATCCCCATTTACCCCTACTTAAATTCTTCTCCAATTTTTGGATTAACAATTCTTATAAAATCTTTGCTGTCACCGATGAAGAAACTTCCAAACTGCAAAACTGTCGGGACCAGCAGGCCCTTTGAAGTTGCAATAAAGAACTTGTCATCCTCAATTTTCGATACAGTTCCTGCGGGGTGTGGAATCGACAACGCATCGGAAGCAACTTCCGCCCGCATGATTTTCATCAAATTACCACGAAAAGTTGTATTTGCTATGATAAACGGATTCAGCGCCCGAACAAACCTTTCAATTTCCTCGGCTGTTTTATTATAATTTATAAATACATCCTTTTCGGATAGCCCCTTCCCCGAAATAAAATCTCCTGCCGGCTGTTTTATTCTGGGCAATTCTTGAGTTTCATAATTTTGCAAGACCTGAAGCAAAAGTTCTATCCCGAGGACATTTAATTCATTAAACAGAGTCCCCATAGTCGCCTTTGAATGGATGTGATAGGCTTTTTGGGCAATAATATCTCCTGTATCAAAACCTTCATCCATAAAATGAATTGTTACACCAGTTTCCGTCTCACCATTCATAATTACTCTTGAATAGGGATTCCCGCCTCTATATTTAGGAAGCATTGAAGGATGAACATTTATGAAACCATCCTTAGTGGCATTTAACAGAACTTTTGGAATTTTATAGTTAAAAGAACAAACAACCGCCGCATCAACATCAAGACTTTTTATTTTTTCAATCAATTGCGGTTCGTCCAACTCATCATAATCTATGTAATTTAAGCCTCTATAGATAACAAAATTTTTAAAATCATAAAACATATTATGATTTTTTTTGGGACCGAGAACACCTACAATATTAACTCCCGCCATAAGCAAACCATCCAAACCGATATACGCCATATCAGGAATTCCGACAAAAAGTATTCTCTTTTTAAAAACGGTTCTATTAAACATCTTCTAGTTAAGTATAACCTAAAACAGGGAATTGCACAAACTTGTTAAGTAAAAAATTTATACTAGTTAGTAGCCATTTCCATTGCAGACTGCAAGAGGTCTTTATTACTTTTAATCAAAGCATTAACTAATTCCATCTGAACTTTTGCCATTTGGTAATCTGCCATATTGTTTTTGAAGTCAATATTGGACTGTTCCAATAGACCCGAACGAATTTCTCCTCTCCCGACAACAGGCTTTCCCGATTCCTCTGTTTCCACAAACATACCGTCTTTAACTTCGTATAAACCGCTTGGGTTATGGAAGTTTGCTGTCGCTATTTTGTACAAAGGTACTGAGCGATTTCCTCCGTCAGCTTTACCATATATTGTCCCGTCATTTTTAATTTCATATTCGTCATATTTACCGAGGAATTTTCCGTTATTAGGATCAATCCACAATTTTATGTTTGTTGTAGGAATGCTCATTGCACCACCTTTTAAGGCAGTTTCCTCATACAAATCAGCGCTTATAGATTTGGTCCCGGCCATTATTTCACCCTTATCATTCAATATATACCCTTGAACTGTCGCACCATTTTTCGCACGATAAACCCCCTCAGAATCAAATGTGAACTCACCAAGTCTCGTGTAAGAAACATTACCCTCGGGATTTCTCAGTACGAAAAAGCCTGTACCTTCAAAAAACAAATTTTCATTTGATGTACCGGGTGTAGATTTTCCTTGACCAAAGTTCTTAACATTATGGTCCAGTACCGCACCGCCTAAAAATGTACTAAAATTAACTTTATTCTCTCTAAAACCAGGGGTATAGACATTAGTAAGGTTATCACCCAAAACGTCCATCCATTGGATTGTTGCTTTTTGAGTATTTATTGCTGTTGTATAAATATCATTCATTTTCACGACCTTTCTTTTGGTTTTCGTCCCGATTTCTATTTTGTCTTTCGCGCCTGTTCAGTTCACCATATTCAAGGTTCTGTTCATCAAACCGCTGTTTTAAAAGCGGTAAATTTTCCTTAAGATATGCTTCTGCTACCTGCGTTGACGGAAGAAAGTCGGCTGACAATTTTCCGTCTCTTGATATCTTTATAATGACAGAAATCCCATTGTCAAATTCTATTCTTACAGGCTTATTATTCTCAATCGATTTTGCAATCAAATCCGCTAATGTTTTGGATATATTTAAAGATTTGTGAACAGATTCTTTTTGCAAATCTCCCGATTTTAAGTTACCTTCCACAAGATTAACAAAGAACTCTACATCGGCTTTATTCATGATAACTTCGCCATAACTTACTATAACTTCTTTTGTAATATTTGATTTAGTATCGACTTTTTTGATACCATCTTCTCTTACAACAGTTTTTTCATTAAGACCAGCTTTATTTGCCATCGCAATATTTTCCGCCATTGTTGATAATACAGCCGCTTCCTCCGCCAAATCTTTTGCTGTACTGGAAAGTTTAGCATTGGAACTGTCTCCTTCACCATTCATAAATGATGAAAAAGGTTGACCACCAGTATTAAAACTCATATTTGAGCTCATTTGAGGTAATTTATCCTTGTTTTCAATATTAAAATCGTTATTTATCATACCTGTACCTTCAAAATCATTATCGGCAAATTTTGGTTTTTCTTTAATCTTATCCCCTGATTGGTTTAGAGAAGTAACTACACCATTCAAATCGTTCATAGCAACTGTAATATTGCTATTATTACCGGAATGTAAGCAATCCTCTGGTTTGCTATTAATTTTTTCATTGCCATTTATTTTTTCTTCCGGTGTATTTTTTGTTTCTTCATTTTTATTAGATTTTTTACTGTTTTCAAGCTCTTTTAGTTCATCGGAAAATTTTATCTCCGAAGCGGGAGCTGATTGTGATGACTTGACTTCCGAATTTTTAACTTCTTTACCGATTCCTGTTGATTGTATTTCCATTATTCCATGCCCTCTAATTCTGATTCTTCTACGATTTTTCTGATTTGTTCTTCTTCATCTTCGTCTTTTTCTCTGTGCTGTATAAAAAATCTTTGAACACCGATTTCCGAAAATTGTTTTAACTCTTTTTTCTTTTCTTCTTCTATATAATTTTCGTGTAATTTTTCTTTATGTTTTTCTAAAACTTTTACATCCTGTTCTAACTTAACAAGTTTTTGTTTTTCTTCATTCAATATATCTTCCAACCTTTGTTTTTCTGCTTTTAACGCATCTGCTTTGTCCCACAAGTGATGAAGATAATTGTCATAATATTCCATCAAACGAATATCGGCAGTTTTTTTGGCAACAATTGTCTGCTGTATTTCCGCTTCGTTTTGACGAATTCTTTCTTCCGCTTCATAGACAGCTTGCTGCGCTTTTTGAACGACTAGCATCTGTTCATCACGCTTTCTAATCCTAAAATTCAGAATTTTTTGCAATCTGTATACGAAGGGCATGATAGCTCTATTATTACATTTTTTTTATTTATAAGTACCTCTATATGAATGATTAATGACAAACTTATATTTGTCAAAAAAGCACATACTTGTAGTAAGTATGTGCTTTTTATTGAAATACATTCCAATTGTAATACTTTAATTGTGATTATCTAAGGTAAACAGCCATAAATTCCTTTTGCTCAGCTGACTTCTAAAATTGGAAATAATACCAAATTTCATTTTTTGGATTCTTAACTTTTCGCTGTCCGTTTCAGTTTGTGTTGAGTTCAAATAATTCTTATTCATAGCACCAATCGCTCCAATTTCATGTATTATTTTGTTCCTGTGTACTCTTTTCGTATGACTTTTTTGCAGCTATCAAAAATATAATCTGTTAACAATGGTGATTTAAAATCTTTATCACTTTTAATAAAACATTTTTCTCTCTGGTTCCAAGAATACAAATTATAATGTCTGTCCATGTATAATCCTGTCTCAATAGGAGATACAAAACGATTTAATAATGCAGCAATAATATCACTGGAATTGCCGCTATACCCGGAATATTTGTATCTGTGGGCAAATTCTTTTCTCATTCCAGCTAATTCTACTGCCTGTAACTCGTTATTTACAATTTTACCGTTTGGCAACAACAATTGAATTTTTATCAATTTGTCATCAAAACTATAAGTTTTTCTGAATATAAACGAATAGTTATTCTTTTTTTCATCGCGCACATAAGAACCGTCATTATTGACTGCTACTATATCTTCAGCCAGAATCCAATTGCCGTCGGATAATCTGTAGTACTTGTTTTCATTAACATTTTTACGGATATTCTTATTCATAGTTAATGCATATCTGTTACTAACATTTTTTTTCTCTAATTCGGGCATATTCTTCAACAACTGACTGATTACATAATATTTAAGTAAACTGTCTGTATCCGACGTGGAGCGATAAATTTTCATTGATTTTGTAACATCAAACAAATCTTCCTTTAGCATGCCAGCTGAATTACGCAGTTCACTCTGAATATCTGTTATAACACGTTCAGCATAATTTGTGTTAATATTTCTGTTTAAAATCTTGTAATAAACGTTTGCCATATTTACTCTCTATCTAATTAATACTTGCTATATATATATTAAGTATATATGGCATCAAAAATTGCCTAATTTGTTAAGAAATATTAAGTCATATTTTTAAATGATTTTATCTTCCGTCTATAGTGTAAAATTCAAGTGGTTACATTATGAAATTACAAATAACTGAAAGGAGAAAAAGATGTCAAACGAAACTTTGATAGCTAATGAAGCATCCATGGCAAACAATTCCGGACAAGGCAAAGGTACTATAGTACCGGAAGTTGTATCAGATAAATTCAACTGGGGTGCATTTCTATTATCTTGGATATGGGGTCTCGGAAATAAGTCATATATTACATTAACAATGCTGGCAACAGTAGTTTTGGTATTTATACCTTTTGTTAATATGCTTGCAGGAATGGCACAATTAGGTTTAGCAATATGGTTTGGTATAAAAGGAAACGAATGGGCATGGCAAAACAAAAAATTTGAGAGTATTGAGGCTTTTCATGCATATCAGAAGAAATGGGCACTTGCCGGAACAGTTCTCGCTATATTAGGAATTATATGCGCAATAGCAATCATATTTTTAGTAATGGCTGTGGCAATGAGCGGAATTTCTGCTGATTAATCCGGAGTTAATTTATGACAGAAAACTTTGATATAAATACCAAGTTTTACAGTTATGAAGGTATACTTGGCAGGCGGGATTATTGTATAAATTTAGTATACATTTCTGCCATTTCTCTTGCTCTAAATATTCCGTTTACAGTATATTGGTGGATTAAATGTTCTTCAATGGAAGATATATTTAGATACAATGTCATTTTTATGAACGCACCAATATTGCTAAAATTGATATCATTGCTCGGCACAGCAGCGGTAATAACGCTATTAATACCGACTATACATAGGCGTATCAGAGATATTTGTGCGGAAACTAATATTTATTGGACAACGATTTGTACAATATTTTTTGGATTGACAAATTTTTGGTTTATGCTCCCGTTTACAACGTATATGGCTGTTTTTTGTGTTGCAAGCATTGTAGGGTTGTATCTACTTTTTATGCCCGGAAAAATTACCTCAAGATTACCCTATGACTATACCAAAGACTTTAACTGGGGTGCATTTCTAGGAACATGGATGTGGGGACTCTACAATCGGTCTTATATAACCTTGTTCATGTGGGCAGCAAGTGCAACACCTTTAAGCGGATTATTCCAGATATACTGTGGACTTAAAGGAAATGAATGGGCTTATAAAGGTAAAAAATGGAATGATGTAAAAGCATTTAATAAATCCCAAAAAAGGCAGACAATATTTTTTGTATGTTTAAATTTCCTTATTATTCCCGCTTTATTCATATTGCCGTTAATAATAATTATGGCTCTCATTGTTGCATTTGGCGGAGATTGCCAGAATAGCGCTTCTGTTGATAGGGTTACTCCTCCTCCTGCAATTGAGCAGAAGGTAGAAAACAAATCTACTTCAACCGATAAAATTGAATTGAGCGGCATTTATAAATCAATGGCAAATATATATTTTGATTCATATGAATTAACTGAAAATGAATATAGATTCTATGTATCAGAAAAAGATTGGGAGTCATATACAATATTCGAAAAACTTGATTTAATGAGTACTGCCAATAAAATCATTAAAGGGTGCAGGTATAAAAACGGATGCGGTTATCGGACTAATTCTGATGCAATTGAAAAGATAAAATTATATTCTACCGAGAAACATCAGCTTCTTGGAGAATTTAATAAGGATATAGACTTTGATAATGCTTCTGCAAAAGATATATTCAAGAATATGTTCAAGATATTTAAATTCTATGAAATAGAAAAATAAATATTCTTGAACGATAATTCCTAAAATAAAAGCCGACGGAAATAAATCCATCGGCTTTTTTAAACTAAGAATAAATCTTACTTGCTAAGCATAGCCTTGAAAGATTTACCAGCTGAAAATGCAGGAACATTCTTAGCAGCAATCTTGATAGCCTTGCCAGTTTGTGGGTTACGGCCATTTCTAGCAGCTCTGTGTTTTGAAGAGAAAGTACCAAAACCAACCAAAGTTACTTTGTGTCCTTTCTTAACAGATGTTTGAATTGAATCAAGTGTTGCTGACAAAATTAAAGATGCATCTTTTTTAGATACTTTTGTCTTCTTTGAAATTTCTGCAATTAATTCTTCTTTGTTCATAATAAAATCCCCTTTCTTATTACAAATACTATTATATACATATTTCACAGAATTGCAATGCCTAAAATTAAATAAAATTAGAAATTTTAACAATAATAACAAAATGTTTTTGTTAATTAACGAAAATTCATGTCAGCAAAAAACAGTAATAACAGTAATTACAACGTGATATGGTTCTCCGGCTAATATTCCTAATTAGAGCATGCTTTTTGCATGTAATTTCACCTTGCTTTAATAATTTGAATCTGCGGAAAAATTAAATTTTCCCTGTAAACTCTTGGATACAATTTTGAATAAAATCATGTGCTATCCTTTACCCAGACCGGATTTCGTACACTTTGAATCCAATTTAAAAACGTTGAAAAACGTTATTTTTTCAAACTTTTTCTGCATACTCAAATTGTAACGAATTGTAACAATTTCCGGTTTAACGCTAAAGTTTTTGGAAAAAATGCCGATATACATACCAAGAAAAGGGATAAACAAAAGGTATCGAAAAATGGGCATTAATATTCCAGAAACAAGTTATAGCTTTGAAAACAGGGAAAATCTCAGAAATACTGCCAGAGATATTTTGAATAAACAAAATGGTTCAATAGATGTCATTCAAAATATAGCAAGTAAAACCATCTTTGGTGCTGACAGTACGGTATACTCCAATGCACAATTGGCCATTTTAAAGGCTTCTTCGCAAATTACACTCAATGGAACATTAAAAGAAACTTTGAAATATTTAAAAAATAACCCGGTAAAAAAAGCAAACAAAGAAGTTGTATTAGGGGAACTTTGGAGAATTTTTACAGAAAATGCGAAAAATGAATACAATGAATTTGTAGATTTGGAAATTGATTATTCGGTAGAAAATATTTTTGCGGCAGCATAATTTATTTCATGGATATTTTCACTACAACTTTTTTAACTATGTTTGGAGAAGATATACATATTGAAGGTTTATGCGCATCATTTGGAAAAAGTACTAAAAAATCCCCTTCTCGAAGTTTTTGCCAAGTATCCTCTTTTTTGCAATCAAAGAATTCTATATCATTAGAATCATTGTATGCAGTACATGTTTTACAATCAGATTTATCACAAACCCCTATTAATTCTTCACCCTTAATCATATATTGAATATCAATATATTTCCTGTGAGCTTCGTACTTAGATTCTGTCTTTGTTTGGTATTCTTGGACATTGGCATAAATCTTATCGCCGTCAATGTAGTATTTATTTGGTTTTGCCGATTTTAAATCTGTAGATTTTAACCATTCAAACCCGAGTTTCAGTTTGTCTGATATATTGTAATATATTTCTGCATTTTTTAAACAGTCTTTTATCATACGCAAAATCTCCTTGCATAAATTATATCTTATTAAACAAGGAGAAATCAATAATTAAAGCAATATTGCCAGCAAAATTATATCAGTATTTAACTTAAAGTCGAATGTGTAGAATTATGCTTTACCGGACTTTCCGGATTTGCCCTTACCTTTTTTATCATTTTCATCATCATTATCGTTGTCAATGTGACTGAGGGGTGTTTCATCAGGAAGTGCTGTCGCAACAGGAACATCAATGTCATCCGGAACTACAGATTCAAGATTGTCAACCAATTCAACATACGCCTCATAATTATCTACTCCCGCACTATAAAGTTCCTCTGTCGCTTCATTCATGTCTTGTGTTTGAGATCTCATGGCGACTTCTGCACCTGCTTGATCGGACATTTGTTTCTGTTCACTGGCTGCTTTCCCATCTAAGACGGCTGCACCTGCACATGCCACTGCAGCTGCTCCATACAGTAGCGCCATCCACCATGCTATACCGGAAGATGCTGCCAATGTGGCACCTCTCACAGCATCAACTCCCGCAGCTCCTGCACTTACTGTTTGTGAATACGATTCGACTTTAGTCATTGTTTCTGTAGCGGAGTCAAAACTTTCTGCATAGTCTGTTACACCTCTAACATTTCCGGTGGTTTCAGCTATTTCATCAAATCCTGCTTGATATGTTGACATGTTTTCACTTACTTCTTTAACAGTATCAGTTGTATTTCTTTGAGTTGTGGTTATTTCTTTGTTAATTGCTGTCATATATTGTATGCATTCGTCATATAGTTTTAATTCATCCTTATTAAATTTATGACCAGCAGTTTTTGCTGCCTCTAAATATTTAAGCGTTTCTGCATAAAAATCATACATCGTTTTTTGTTCACCCATGTATGTGTTAGCATCGTCGTTGACAACGTATGCTTCATCTGCTGAGGTCTGAAGTTCATCATCCATTGATACCAGATTGTTTTGTGCTTCCATAGTTGCAGATTGCTGATTTCCCATTTCTTCGCCGAGAGCGTTAACGGCTTTGGAGGCTTCTTCATTAGGTTTATCAATCAAATATGCCGCTGCATTTGCGACGTCAAGAGCTGCTGATATAAAAAAGAATGTTTCTCCGGCGAGTTTTGAACCTGCTTGTTCAGCACCTTTTTCTGCGGCTTTTCCTGTCGCTTTACCAGTAACATTACCGACAAACGAACCTGTGTTTACTGCTGCAACCGTTCCGGTATATGCTGCTACTGCACCATCAGTTACACATCTTGTAATTTGTCCGGCTTTTTGTCCTGCCGATGCTTTATAGCCTGTTAAATCCCTGCCTTGTTCTTTTCCCTCATCTACTGCATTATTCCAATCTTCCTGTTCATATTCGAAATTATACACATTTTCATCCATTACACTGGATTGCTGCCATTGTGGTATCAAAGTTTCCCACGCAGCTTCAATTCTACCCATATCAAAGTCAGAAATTTTAAGAGAATTATCATCCTTATGGTAATTCAGCCACAATGCTTTTGCATAATTTGGCTGTATTAATGCCTTTTCAATATCTAAATTTTGGATTTTTATATCAGACATGGTTCCTCCGGATTTTCCTGCTTAATATATCGTCATTTTTTACTAAAACTTTAGTAATATAGGTAAAATCGTTACATTTTTTTACAATTCAGACATATATAAAGAGCTCATCAATTCTGGAAAAATTATGGAAAAATAATAATCTTATTCTTTTAATCAAAAAATTATGATATCCTTATTTATATGAAAAAGTTTTTGCTTTTAATTTTTGCCCTGTTTTTCGCTTTGCAAATAAGTTTCGCTTCAGAGTCTTTCAATTCGCCTGATGAAGTAACCCTCGAAATGGAAACGATTCACAATGAATTGGAAACGCTTGGTATTGAAACAGCACCTGAAAATATTGAAATTCAGCAAGAAAAAACTTTGAGAGAAAAATTACAGGATATTTATAATTTGCAAATAACAGAAACTGACACAAATAATTTTTTACTCACGGATATTTTAACAAAACATTTTGAAAATAATCGTGTTATAGAAAGCATACACCCTTTTGCAGGATATAACGGCAGTCTGATTTTTAATTTTAATGAGCCTGACACATTCAAAACCAACTATGGTTTCAATGCACTAAATGCCGGTTTTGACGGAAAATTTAAAGACGGAAATTCCGATTTTAGGATTTTATTTTCGCTTTCACCGCTCTCAAGCAGAAATATGCTGAGAAATGCTTTCTCAGATGTATATGTTGGGACAAACAGAATTCCTAACCACAGAATTCAAGTAGGGTATCAACGTCCGGGAAACGGTATTGAAAGCAAAATAAGTGCTTATCAAATTCCGTTCACTTATCGTTCGCAAATTTCAAGAAATTTTGGCACCGTTAGAAAAGTCGGAGCAAGAATGATTGGTGATTATAGCCTTGTGGACTATGATATCGGCATCTATAATTCCGATACATATTTTAAATCATACTTTTCCGGAATGGAATTTGACGGGTGGTTAAACTTCAAACCTCTCGGTAAAATCAAGCAGAAAGATAAATACGGGAAGCTAAAGCTCGGGGGTGGTATTCAACATGGCCATAAAGATATAAACTATACAGTAACTGGTTTATATGCGAGCTACGAATACAAAAAATTTCTGGCTAATATAGAATGGGCAAATGCGAACGGTTATAACGGATTTTCCGGGCGTGTCAGCGACAAACATGCCGGCGGATTCTATACAACATTGAAATACAAAATCACCCCCAAGCTGGAAATTCTTGCACGCTACGATGAATTTGACCCTGACAAAAAATTTAAACATAACAATAAAAGAGAATATTCAGCAGGAATAAATTATTATATCAAAGGTCCTGGATTAAGATTAATTTTGAACTATGTCTTTTGTCAAAATGATTCGACAAAAGACTCACATAAAATTATTCTTGGAACACAAATATTACTTTAGGGTATCCGATTTAGTCCTATACAAAGTTTCAAACGAAAGATTCAACGCTTCCAATATTGCAATAATAGTGGTAAGTGTTGGATTAACTTCTGCTCGTTCTATTCGTCCAATATAATTCCCGTCCATGGATATTTTGTTCCCCAGACCTTCCTGTGATAATCCAAGCCTGTTTCGCTCTGCACACAGATTACGGCCAAATTCTTTTATTTTTGCTATATCTCTCATATATGTATAATGGCATGTTGACAAAATTATTCCCAGAATATTAATATTGTATTATAATATATATATGTATGTAAAAAGATAATATAAGTTATTTAATAGGTGATATATGCACAATGCTTCTAATTTGGTTAGCAAAACAATCAAAAATACATACATTAATGTTGCAAAAGCTGAAGTATCTATAGATCTTATAGAAAAATGTTTAAAAAGTATATCTTTGTACCATGATAAAGATATAAACAATCTGATTAATGAAAAAATTAAGACAAATTTTTTTAGTATAAAAACTCTATCTGAAGAGGCGATGTTATGAACGATTTAGCTCACATAGTGTTAAATCAAATAGATCTTCTCGAGAAAAATTTTGCAAGTTCCATGATTTCATTGGAAAACTGCCTTGAAGTTTTACATTATATTAGTACAAATGCTGATTATAAAAGAAAATATTCAGCTGATGAAATAAAAGAAATGAATGTTGATAAAACAAGACTTCGGGAAATTCTTAATTTAACCCGAAAAACACATACTAATCTAAAGCTTTTACTGGAAGCTCTGAATAAGAAGTTAAAAATTAAATTTTACCTTTAACTCTAAAACAAATATATTAAAACTCTTCGATACTTTACATTTTAGCTGTTTTTTAATACTATATAAAGAGAGATTGTTTAGGGGTGAATTTAAGGGTAAATAAGATGGTTGATAATAAATATAAACGTGTATTACTAAAAATAAGCGGCGAAGCTCTACTCGGGGATCAGCAGTTCGGAATTGACCCGAAACCTGTTGAAATGATTGCAGATGAAATCCGCTCTATATACGAAAGAGGTGTAGAAATTGCTGTGGTAGTAGGAGGGGGGAATATTTTCCGCGGCATGAAAAACAGTGCAAGACTTGGCATGGATCAAGCATCCGGTGATTATGTCGGAATGCTTGCGACAGTCATGAATGCTGTATGCCTGCAATGTGCATTAAAAAAGATTGAGGTTGAATGCAGAGTCATGACGGCTATTGCTATGAACCAAATCGCTGAACCTTACTACAGACACAGAGCGATAAGACACCTTGAGAAAGGACGTGTAGTAATATTCGCAGCCGGCACCGGAAATCCTTTCTTTACAACAGATACCGCTTCTGCACTTAGAGCTTCAGAGATTAATGCAGAAGTTATGTTAATGGCTAAAAACGGTGTGGACGGAGTTTATGATGACGATCCGAGAACAAATCCGAATGCCAAACTTTTAAGCAAAATTTCTTACGCAGACATCATTAAAAAAGATTTAAAAGTTATGGATACGTCTGCTTGTGCTTTATGTAAACAAAACGATATACCAATTATCGTATTTGATTTTAAGGCACAGGGGAGTCTTGTAAACATTATGAACGGAAAAGATGTAGGTACGTATATTAGTTAAAATTATATAAAGGAGAATGTTATGTCAGAAGCAGTTGAAGAAATGTTTTTGTTCGGAGAGGAAAAGATGGAAAAAGCCATTACACAGATGAAGAGAGAATTTGCATCTGTTCGCACGGGGAGAGCTAATCCAGGTATATTGGATAAAGTTATCGTAGAATACTATGGTGCACCAACTCCTATCAGACAGATGGCGCAGGTGACTGTTTCGGAAGGAACAACTCTTGTAATTACTCCGTTTGATAAAAGTATTATTAAAGAACTGGAGAAAGCTATTATCAAAGCAGAGCTGGGCGTTGCTCCTAACAACGACGGTTCTTGTGTAAGGCTTAATTTCCCTCCTTTAACAGAAGAAAGGAGACGAGAAACTGCAAAAGATGTTAAAAAATTTGGTGAAGATGCAAAAATTGTTGTCAGAAATGCCAGACGTGATATGGTTGATGATTTGAAAAAAATAGAAAAAGATGAAAATCTTCCTGAAGATATGGTAAAAGATAATCAGGACAAGATACAAAAACTTACGGACAAATATGTAGGCATCATTGATTCTTTGGTTTCCGAAAAAGAAAAAGAGGTTATGACTGTATAATGAACAAAAGGTTTATAACAGGATTAATTGTAGGAATATCATCACTTTATGCTGTTTTGGCCGGAGGAATATGGCTTGCAATAGCATTGGGTATACTTGTTGTCCTTCTGTCGAGAGAGTATACGGAAATACTTAAGCATAAAGGATTCTTGCCGAGTTTTAAAATACTTGTTATATCATCTCTTTTGTTTGGCTTTGTTGTGTATAACAAACAGTTTAATCTTATACCGTTTGTTTTGATAATTACGGTCTTTGCTTCAATGATGTGGGTACTTTTTAGAGGTAAACAACCTTATATTGCAAATGTAGCGACTACGATTTTTGGTTCTATATATTGCGGGTGGCTTCCATTTCACCTTTTAATGCTCAGACACGTCGGGGAAACGTCTTCTAACCTTGCCATACCGTACCCTATTGGTGCGGGATTTTGTGCACTTATGCTATTTTCCGTTGCCGTAACTGATATATTTTGCTATTTTGTTGGTTGTAAATTCGGTAAACATAAACTGGCACCGGTTATAAGTCCAAATAAGACAATTGAAGGCTCCATCGGCGGGTCAATAATGTGTCTTTTATTTGCGCTGATAATAGGATTACCGCTTGGACTTCCTTGGCATCACGCAGTTATTTTGGGAATCTTAATTGCAATATTTGCTCAAATAGGCGATTTATGCGAATCAATGATTAAACGTGATGCGGGGGTAAAAGATTCCAGTAATATACTTCCTGGGCACGGAGGTATTATGGATAGGGTAGACAGCTATTTGCTGACTTTTGTCGTTGTGTATTATTATGCACAATATTTCGTTCTCTCAAATATTTTTGTTGATGTATTCAGAGGTTTATCTTAATGCTTGAAGAATTTTTTTTTGAAGAAGCGGATAAAAAACTTGTAACATTAGCACTTACACACCCTTCATATACAAAAGAAAATGGTGAAATAGAATCGCTTGAGAATTATGAACGGCTGGAATTTTTCGGAGATTCGGTTTTAAAACTTTTCACTTCAAAACTTTTATATGAATCTTACCCAAATTATCCGGAGGGAAAGTTATCAAAAATTCGTTCCATTTTGGTATCGGACTTTACTCTTTCAAAAATTGCATTTGAAATAGGTTTGGACAAAATAATAATACTCGGTCATGCAGAAGAAAAACAGGGTGGCAGAATTAGGGAATCCAATCTGGCATGTTCTTTGGAAGCAATTTTAGGAGCATATTATTTAAGCGGAAAAGAAACCGCTGTGGAAAAATTTTTAGAACACTATTTAATGCCATTTGCCTCAGATATTGATGAACATTTTGAAAAATATAATGCGAAAGATGTCTTGCAACAATACACTCAAGGTGTTAATAAGACTCTTCCCATATATGAAACTGTATCTGTAAAGGGACCGGCGCATAAACCGATTTTTAAAATCCAAGTATCATGGAATGGAGAAGTTATAGCGACTTGTGAAGGCTCTTCAAAAAAAGAAGCGCAGCAGGAGTGTGCTTACGAGGCTTGCAAAAAGCTCGGGATTATATAGATATTGATAAAAGGATGTGCAATGAAATGGCGGAAATGCATCTGCGTTTCCGCCATTTCTATAATTATTTTAAAACTACTGTTCAAGAATATAATTCAATAATGTTCTGACACCTGCGCCGGTTCCGCCTGCAATCAATTCTTTTTGCGGTTTTTCTAAAAACGCTGTTCCTGCTATATCAATGTGTGCCCATTTTACGTCTTTTACGAATTTCTGCAAGAATACACCTGCAGAAGATGCGCCGCCCCAGCGATTTCCTGAATTCTTCATATCAGCGACTTCGCTCTTTAATCCATCAAAATATTCTTCCCATAAAGGAAGCTGCCAGAATCTTTCACCGCTTCTTTCAGCTGTTGAAATCAGATTCCTTATAAGCTCTTCATCATTACCCATAATTCCTGCGGCTTGAGTTCCCAAAGCCACCATACAAGCGCCTGTTAGGGTTGCCATATCTATAACTTCATCGACCCCAAGTTCGCAAGCGTAGCAAAGTGCATCTGCAAGAGTTAAACGTCCTTCTGCATCAGTGTTATCAACTTCGATTGTTTTTCCGTTTTTTGCGGTCAAAATATCTCCCGGCTTGTATGCTTTTCCACCGGGCATATTTTCGCAAGCTGCAATTATACCGTGAACTTCTACTTGCGGATGGAATTCTTTGATTACACTCATTATGCCCAAAACTGCAGCAGCGCCTGACATATCATCTTTCATAGTCGCCATTGAGGATGCAGGTTTTATATCCAGTCCACCCGAATCAAAGCAAATACCTTTACCTATAATAGCAATTCGTTTTTTAGGGTTATCAACCTGATATTTCATATGTATAAATTTAGGCTCATGAATGCTTGCTCTTCCTACCGCAAGAAAAGCGCCCATTCCCATTTTTTCACATTCTTCTTTATCATATATTTTTGTTTCCAAACCTAAATCGCAAGCGATTGCAGCAAGTTCCTCGGGTGTCGCAAATTGTGCCGGTTCGTTGGAAAGATTTCTTGCAAACGACATAGCTGTAGCTATTATTTCAGCTTTGTTTACAAGAGCCGGATTTGCTTGAACATATACCTCTTTTACACCGTTATCTTTTTTCTCTGATTTATATTTGTCAAATTTATAATCTGCAATCAAAGCACCCATTGTAAATTGTTCGGAGTAATCAAATTCTATTCCGTCCAGAGAGAATGCGACTTTTTTAGCCTCCATTTGCATAGCTTTTTTAATAGCTTTTGCGACAGCTTCTCTTAGCTTATTCGGGTTAAATTCTTCTTTTTTACCAAGTCCCAATATAAGAACTTTTCTATATGGTTCTTTTCCGTAAGTAGGAAGAAGATACGTTTCTCCAAACTTTCCCTTAAATCCGTCTTCATCAATTGCATATTGATTTGCCAAATCGTTTGACGTTTGACATTCTTCAAACATATTAATAACAAGAATATCTGACTCAATATTTTTTGTATTTTCAACAACTCTAATTTCCATACATAAAACTCCTTTCTTATATGATTATTTTATATAAAACTTGACAAATATTAAATACGCTGATTATATTATTAGCAAAAATTTTCATTTACGCTTTTTATATTATGTATGAACATACAAATTAATCCTATAAATTTTTCTTGCAAAACAACTCCAACACATATGAAGCCAAAATCACCGGCTAAAGCTTGGATTCATAGATTGTTTAATTCAAAAGATACATTTACACGAACAAATTTTGATATTAACAAGGATTTAAAAAAAGTACGATTAAAAGAAAAAATAAACGAAGGGCGCACATCAGAGGTATATAAAACGAATTTCAGCGGATATGTTGTCCGCATTATACGAGGCATGTATTTTGAACCGAAAGTATTAACTCCCATTAATGATCCAAACGGTTTAACAATAGCCGAAGATGAGTATGGTTTTATAAAACTCATGAAACATATAAAAGGAGAACCATTATACAATAAGGGTTGGATTATAGACCATGAAATGCCCGTCAAACAATATATGAATACCTTTGAAAAAATAATCAATTTGCCAAACAAAACTTTTGCACAATATATCCAAAATGTCATAAATATCCGCAAAAACGGATACGATATTGATGAAATTAATCCCAATAATTTTTTACTTGACGGAGATAGAATAAGGATTGTCGATTTAGAAAAAAATCCGAACACAAAACCACAGATACTGCTTAGAGACTTTAACCCTTTTGTTAACAAATATCATTTGGTACTTCTGTTAAGAAAAATGACACTCGAAGATATTTATGCATTTTCTGAAAAAATAAAATACTTTTACAACAAAATTATAAATGTTGCACAACAAGAAGGTTATAACTTAAATATAGAAGAACTTTGTGATGACAGTTATGCGAAAAGAGAACATCTTATCAATTATCTGTATTACAAAAACTGGGATATGATAAAAAGATTAATCAAAATGTAATAAAAATATTTGACAATGATATCTGTTTAAGTTACTATAGTTCGTGCCGGAAAGGTAAATAGTTTTTGCACATTTACTTTGACGGATTGACAAAAAGGGCGTTTAGCTCAGTTGGTAGAGCGTCTCCCTTACAAGGAGAGGGTCGAGAGTTCGAGTCTCCCAACGCCCACCATTTAAGAGGGTTTCAAACCCTCTTTTTTAATGCTTAATGTCCATGTCCATTCTGTGTCCACTTGAAAGATTTATCATTATTGTTTGTTGTCATTTGATTGTCATTTGTTTGTCGATTGCATGTCATTTGATTGTCATTCATTGTGTCGTTTTTTTGATAATCATCATATTTATTTAGCCAGTCTTTTGAGTAAATTTTAAAAGTGCTGTTCAAAGTTTTGAACTGACCATTGTTATAATCTGGATTTAAAGTTTATTGCGAATTGTGCTATGTCTTTTAAACTTAAAAAATATGTAATATACAATTTTACGTTATGAAATGTAAACATTTGTTAATATATAAAGTGTAAATTGTACAAATTTTTTATTTTTGGTTTTTTGTAGTATTATGTATAACGTTGTTAAAAATAATTTTATAAAGGAGGCACATGAATTGGCAGTAATATCATCTTCTATAGAAGCTCTTGAGGAGCAGCACTTGGACAGAGTTAACCTTGGACAGCATGTCCTCGCAGAGTTTTTTGAATGTGATTCTAATATACTCAACAATATTGATAAAGTTGAAAAGTTCATGGTAGATGCAGCGCTGGAATGCGGTGCTACAATAGTTCAAAAATGTTTTCATATGTTTAACCCCTATGGCGTAAGCGGTGTGGTAATTATATCGGAGAGCCATTTAGCTATTCATACATGGCCTGAATTGGGTTACGCAGCGGTAGATTTGTTTACTTGTGGTACAAAATGTGATCCTAAAGTGGCGTATGAGTTTTTAAAGAAAATGTTTAATTCAAAAAAGGCTTCTTTTACCGAATTAAAGAGAGGTATTATAGATAGAGAGACTCTAAAGCTTGCAGAACAGCCGTTTGAGGTTGCAGAGCAGTTTGAAGAATAAGTTTCACAAAAAGAGGCGGGCTTGCCAATTGGCAAGCCCGCCTCTTTTTATTTCTTAAATATTACTTTCGCAACCAATTTTCATTATGCCGGGCATCTTCCCCTTTTCTCTTATTTGTCGTTCAAATTCATTTATATCAACATTTATCGCTTCGAATGTATTATAATGCATAGGTATTACAACTGAAACATTGAGCCACTCTGATGCCTTGACTGCATTTTCAATATCCATTGTATAAGTTCCGCCGATAGGAAGCATTGCAATATCCGGTTGATATATTTCCCCGATTACTTTCATTTCCGAATTTAAAGCTGTGTCTCCTGCATGGTATAATGTTTTACCTTCTATATCAAAAATGAAACCGCAAGGTGAACCTCCGTAAGCACCATTGTCAAAAGAACTTGAATGAAATGCCGGAACTGCAATAACTCTTCCCCAAGAATAATCAATCCAGGCACCTAAACCGATACCGTTTGTTTTTGCTCCGTGTCTTGCGCAGTAATTTGCAAGTTCAAAAATCGCAGTAATTTTTGCGCCTGTTGCCTTTGATATTTCAATTGCATTTCCAAGGTGGTCGCTGTGCGCATGTGTTACAAAAATATCCGTTACCTCTGAATAATTATAGTTTGGTGAATTAACTAAAAACGGATCGATTAAGATTTTACCATTTTGTGTTTGAATTTCAAATGCGCTATGTCCAAGATAAGTCAGTTTCATTATTATATTTCTCCATTAATTTACGTAATCTTTTATATTCTTTACCCCATTTTTGCATTGCATCTATTACAGGACGAAGAGTATAACCTATGTCAGTAAGATAATATTCCGCTATTTTTGATTTATCATCATTTTCTCTTACAACAAGACCGTCCATTTCCATTTCTTTGAGACATCTTGTTAAAACTTTTGAAGTACATCCAAGTTTCTTTTTTAATTCACAGAACCTGTGTTCTTTTAAAAGGAGTTCTTTTATTATTAAAAGTTTCCATTTTGCGCCGACCAGTTGGAGCAACACTCCGACAGAATTACTCGCCAGCTCTTTATAATTCATTTTAATGATCCTCTTTATTCTTTTCTGCAAAGTTCCAGAGTTCAGTTAACTTATCCTTAACTCCGTATCTGCCAAACCATTTTTGTACAATTCGTTCTTCGTAACCAAGACCGCCATTCAGCTTATTAAAACCGTTAAGCGTAAAAACAGCTTCCGATATGGAAATCCTTATTACAACATGCGGGGTTTGATTTCTCGTAGGATCCATCCAAATTTTGATATTATTATATTTTGCAGCATTCATTGTCTTAACATTATGTGCATCGGACTGTTCCTGCATAATAAAGCTCTTGAGGCTGTCTTCCATATCTTTAAACGTTGCCATTTTATCTACCCTTAAATATCTGATTATTTTAGTATACCACATTATAGATTTTGTGTATAATGATAGTTAGAGTTTAAGGAGATAGTTAATGCTTGTTGTAATGAATGCGAGTGCTGATGAAGCACAGATAGCAAATGTCGTTAAGTCTATTGAAGCAAAAGGATTTGAAGCCAGAGTATCTAAAGGTGAACTAAAAATAGTAATTTCTGCGATAGGAAGCAAGCTCACAGATAAACGTGATTTCGAACTTTTACCGGGAGTTACGGAAGTAATACAACTAACGACAAATTACAAGCTGACAACGAGAGCTTTTAAAAGTGAAGATACAATTGTAGAGGTCAATGGTGTTAAATTCGGAGGAAAGCATGCCGGACTAATTGCAGGCCCTTGTGCTGTTGAATCGTATGAACAGGTCGACGAAACCGTTAAGGAATTATTGAAATATAACGTTAAAGTTATTCGCGGCGGTGCATTTAAACCAAGAACAAGTCCGTATGCGTTTCAAGGCATTGGAGAGGAAGGTTTAAAAATTTTAAGAAGTGTCGCCGATAATTATGGATTGGCTGTTGCAACTGAAATTATTGATATTTCGCAGATTGATATGTTTATGAAATATGTTGATATATTTCAAGTCGGTGCAAGAAACATGCAGAATTTTAATCTGCTCAAAGAACTTGGGACAATACATAAACCGGTAATTTTAAAACGTGGACTTTCTTCAACATACGAAGAATGGCTTCAATCTGCTGAATATATTATGGCAGGCGGGAACGGGCAAATAATCCTTTGCGAAAGAGGAATAAGAACTTTTGAAACATATACAAGAAACACGCTTGATTTAGCAGCGATTCCTGTAATAAAGAAACTCAGTCATTTACCGGTTATAGTTGACCCTTCGCATGGTACGGGATTAAGAGATAAAGTGGAGCCTATGTCAAGAGCGGCTATTGCTGCAGGCTGCGACGGACTTATTATTGAAGTCCATTATAATCCGGATTGTGCCTTGTGTGATGGAGCACAGTCATTATATCCGGAACAATATGGTCAGCTTTATCAAGAAATCAAGCAAATAGCACCTATAGTTGGTAAAGAAATTATATAATTAATTTGTTTCGGAGATGATTGCATGAACTGTCTGGAGGAAAAGCTGTCAGAGACTCTGCTTGAGCTAAAAAACAATTACAATATGATGGCAATAAAAGCTGAATTTGGAGAAGAAGGTTCGAGCGTTGAAGAAATTTTTTACCTTAAAGATCTTTTAAATACGTTTAATATTGATTTAACTGTCAAAATAGGCGGTTGTGAAGCGTTAAATGATATGCGTATTACAAGTACTATTGGAGCATGTTCAATTGTTGCGCCAATGGTAGAATCCGCTTATGCATTGAAAAAATTTATAAAATTGATGAAAATAGCTTATTCTGATAGTGCCTTTGAGGCTTTAAAATTATTTGTAAATATCGAGACTATAACCGGTTACACAAATCTTGATGAGATTTTGTCGTCGGAAGAGGCTAAGAAATTAAACGGCATAGTTTTCGGGAGGAGCGATATGGCATATTCCCTCGGATGGAATTGTTCTTATGTAAATTCTGATAAACTTTTGAAAATAGCGAGTGATCTTTCTCAAAAAACAATAGATTATAAAAAAGATTTAATAATTGGGGGTGCTGTTTCAAAAGCTTCAATTAAATTTTTAAAAACAATTTCTTTGCAAAATTTGTCTGGATTTGAAACAAGAAAAGTCATTTTTGATGCAGCTCTTCTGGAAAATTCCAATTTGGAATCAGGATTAAGAAAAGCTCTTGAATTTGAATTATTATGGTTGAAGAATAAAGAAATTTTGAACAAACATTTATCTGATGTGGACAAGCATAGATTGCAAATTTTGGAGAGCAGGTATAACGAGTTGAAATAGCTTTAAATATTTTAAGTTCATGAATGCTAATGTCTTTTTAATATACTTACCTCACTTTTATGAGCCTAATGCAAACATTACACGTTCCTCACATCCTTATATTGACTCCTAACTTGTTTTTTTTATTAAAAAATAGTACAATGGTCTGGTTAAAAGAGATTAGAGAGGTTTTGAATATATGAAATTGTATATGCAGGTTATGATTGCGCTCGGGTTGGGGTTAAAAAGAAACTGGCATATTTTTGCAGGACTGATTTTAGGTATATTTGCTGGAGTTTGGCTTCACACAAACCAAAATCCGATAATAATGAATGCATTAACGTTTATTGGGCAATTATTTATCAGACTTATACAAATGGTTGTAATTCCGTTGGTTATATCTGCAATTGTCATAGGTATTACCAGTATCGGGGATAGTAAACAGCTAGGTAAACTGGGCACCAAAATGATATGCTACTATGCAATAATTACAACTATTGCAGTTGCATTGGGTGCAGGTCTTGCGCTTTTGATTAAACCGGGCTTAGGTGCAGCAGCATATATTAATTCTGATGTAGCAACAGGTATTCAAGCTCAGGTTGCTGCAACTATTGAATCTCAAAAAGGAAATCTTTTAAATCTTATTTTAGGGTTTGTACCTAAAAATCCGCTTGCAGCAGTTGCAAGCGGCGAGATGGTTCCAATAATTGTTTTTGCCGTAATGTTTTCTGTTGCCTTGGCAAGAGTCGGTGAAATTAACAGACCATTTGTAAGTTTCTTTGAATCAATATTTGCTGCAACAATGAAAATAACTGATTGGATAATGTGTTTTGCAGCTCCAGGTGTTTTTGCTTTAACTGCCATAGCTGTCTCAGCTTTTGGTATTGATATATTTATGGCGATATCGAAATATTTGGGTGTTTTGGCTTTAGGTTTTGGTATTCAGTTATTTGTTGTTTATCCTGTATTTTTAAGAATATTTTCAAAAGTTCCGGTATGGATGCTTTATGCTGCTATAGCAGAAGCTATGATGGTTGCTTTTGGAACAGCCAGTTCTTCTGCAACGCTTCCTTTGACAATTGCGTGCTGTGAAAAAAGAGGTATTTCGCATAAAGTTACAAGTTTTGTAATACCATTGGGTGCAACCTTGAATATGGATGGAACAGCTTTGCTACAGGTAGTTGCAGTTATATTTCTTGCTCAGGCTTATGGTATAGCGTTAACGCCTTTAATCATCGTTCAAGTTGCCTTGTTAGCTATTGTTGCATCAAGTACTTCTGCGGGTATCCCCGGTGCAGGTTTGATTACAATAGCACTGGTGCTTAACGGTTTGGGATTGAGTCCTGAACAGCTTGTTGCAGGTTTTGCATTCTTGTTTACAATCGAAAGAATAACAGATATGATGAGAACGCTTGTTAATGTTACGTCTGACGCAGTTGTAGCAGCTGCTATTGCCGATAATGAAAATGAAATAAATTACGATTTGTTGAACAACCCTGAAAGCTACAATGATGTAATTGAGTAGTTAAGTGCATCAAATACGTCAAAATATCTAAAAAGACAAAAATCTTTTGTCTTTTGTGTTATCCTTATTATATGACGAGTGTTAGAAAAATCGGGTTTTGGGGATATCCTGAACCTTCAATAGTTAATGGTATAAAAGCTAAGTATCACAATGCAGAATGGATTGATTTGGATGTTGATTTTAATTATCCTAAAACCAATATTTTGCCGGATTCGTACTGCAAAATTATACACAATATAATTGACAATACTTGCTATTTAAAACCTGACCTGATTGTAGCCCCAATAGGTAAAGATAAATGTGACAGCGGTTGGTTTGCATCAAAAATTCTTGAAGACTTGGGGTTTGATGTAATAACAACAATTTTTGAGAATTTGGAACCAAAGCGGAATATTAAAATTTGTACAAGCAATTTGCCGTTACATGAAAAAGTTCAATTGATAACTGCAGGAATTATAAATCCGGAAATATATAAAAGAGATTATGAACAAGTTAACAGGCAAACCGTATTTACCCCCGGTTTTTGGGGCGTGCCTCCGAACGATTTGGAAATATTAAAGTTATTTCCTCCAACAACGCAGGTATACGGCTGGATTAGGTGTGTTGAAGCAGGAACTCCTGCTGACTTAGATTTAGAAATGTTTGTTGATGAAAATATTCCGACGGTATTTTATTCACAGGCATTTTGCTCAAAGGCGCAACTGGCTAAATATTTGGCAGACAAATACAATGGTCTATACGTTGATATTGATGACTATGCATCAAATTCAGTCCGAGCAAAAATTGAAGCATTTTTGAGGCTGAGATAATATGTCAGAATTAAAAGGAAAAATTCATTCGATAGAAACATGCGGTACTGTTGACGGACCTGGAATTAGGTTTGTTATTTTTACTCAAGGCTGTCCAATGAGATGTTTATACTGCCATAATCCTGATACTTGGGTAATAGGAAAAAATAATGTAGAAGAGATGAGTGCTTCTCAAATTCTTGAAAAATATGAAGGGGTAAAAGAGTTTTGTAAAGGCGGGATTACCGTTACGGGTGGAGAGCCTTTAGTTCAGGCAGATTTTGTTGCGGAACTTTTTAGACTTGCGCATGAAAGAAATATTCATACCGCACTGGATACTTCGGGAATATTATTTAATTCTGAAAATAAATACAAATTTGATAATTTGTTAAAGTATACAAGTCTTGTAATGCTCGATATTAAACATATAGATGACGAGGAGCATAAAAAACTCACGGGACATTCTAATAAGAATATTTTGGAGTTTGCCAGATATTTGTCTGATATAGATAAACCGGTATGGATTAGGCATGTTGTTGTCCCCGGAATTACTTATAATGAACACTATCTGAAAGGAATGGGAAGATTTCTTGCAGGTTTAAAAAATATTAAAGCTTTGGATATTCTACCATATCACAATTTGGCTATTTCTAAATATAAAGAACTCGGTATTGAATATAAACTCAAAGATACGCCGCAACTAACTAAAGAAGAAGCGATATTTGCAAGAAATATAATAATTAGTGCCATGAAAAAATAATTAAATAGAAGGCGCAAAAAAAATTTTGTTCGTGTTTTATACAATTGTAAAGAAGATTAGTCGCAGGTGCAAAAATGATTACAGGTATAAATTACGGATTAAGGGATGTTGATTATATATCATTCAAGGGCGCAAAAGTAAATATAGCTGCATTTTCCGATAATCATGGTAATATTACAAACGGACTCACAGATTTACTTAATACTTTTGATAAAAATAAAAACGAAATTTTCCCAAATAGTCTGGGAGCATCTGTCGTTAATATTCTTGCAATAGTTGGTGATTGGTTTATAAATCCATCCAAACGCGGATTTATTACCCGTCCTGAATTAACTAACGGCGATTTGCAGAATCTAGCCCTGCAGAAAACAATCGAATTAGTTAAAAAATCTGCATTGCACAATAATTTAAAATATGAAGAACTTTTAAAGAAAGTTCAGGAAGGTTTGTTAAAATTTAACTTTGAAACTATTTATACAATGGGAAATCATTGTCTTGATGGCGGAACTCGTTTTATGCTGAATGTTATGCGTAAAAATGATATGAAAACGCTTATTACGAACGTTGATTTAGAAAAGTCTCCATTAATTAAAAAAGAAATGGAAAACAATCCGAAGATATTAAAATCTTATGTTTATGAAATCCCGGATGATAAGAACCCTAACTTGATTCACAAGGTTTTATTTTTAGGAATAACTATTCCCAGTATGGATTTTTATAATCCGGGATTATGTGAGGGCTTGGAGTTTTACGATAATTCAAATCAAAAAGATACTGCGTTAACCGAACAAACACTGCAAGGCACAATAGATGCGGTTAAAAAAGAAGTTGACAGATTCAAAAATGAAAATCCTAAAGGGGTTGTCGTTCTTTTATCTCATATGGGAGAACGTTTGGCAGAAATAGTCAGAAAAGATGTCCCTCAAATTAATCATATATTAAACGGGCATGACCATTTAAATACACAATCGAATGTCGGTAAAACCAGTATTAATTCACTTGGTAAAGATAATGAAATGATAAAAGCAATCAATTTTGAATTTGATGATAACGGTGATTTGGTAAAAGTTTCTATGACACCGTATTTCACATCGACAACATTATCTGATGGAATTGAGTCTCATCCGTTCAAAAAATTTCTTGATGAGTACCTGGAAAAAGATATGGAGCCTATAGTATCCGTGGACGAATTAAAATCAGAAGATGCTCTTTCTGCAGCGAAAGAAAATTTTCCGATGTATGTTAATATTGTTCTCTCGGAACTCGGTGTTTACAAGCCTGAACTTAGAAATTCTTTAATGCAAAATGAAGATTTTAAAAACTTAATTTATGTACAAGCAAAATTAAAAATGCAGGAGACAGAAGGCGTTAAACAGGGGATGACGAAACTTTCTTATGCAAAAGAAATTCGTTATCAGAACAGCTATCTGATGAATTTTTTAACAAGTGCTGTAAAAAGTACAATAAAAGAAAAAATTGATTCTGACATATTTGCGGCAGGGATTCAATCATCAATAGTCAGGGGCGGACTTGAGGACGGTTCAAATAATTTAGCTGTTATGAAAGTATTTGATGGTGTGAGCGAAGAATTATCCGGTGTTCAAATGGGTGAAATAACAGGCGAAGAACTTACAGGTATGATTGTAGAAAACATTCTTGATAATATTAAAGATAAAAACAGAAATACTATAATACACTGGTCCGATATTCAGGTTGATAGACGTAAGATAGATTCTATTAACAACGGAACTTCGAGTGAAAAGTATTCAGATGCAGTAAAAGTTCGCAATCCTATGAGCGGAATGTTTGAACCGATAGATTTGACAAAAACATATAAAATAGCGATAGGGAAAAAGTATCTCATGAAAGATTCTATTGAATGGCCTAAAAAAATACGCAATAAATTTGAGCCTATGAATAAAACTTATAACGAGCTATTCCGGCTGTATCTTTCCGATCACGATTACAAAATTCACATAACTCCAAATACGAAAGAAAATCGAATCCTGTAATTCCTATTTCACAACTTCCAACTCTTCGTAATCATTCAAGTATGGCATATGGGCTTCCGTTATTAATTCTCCGGGGAGCAGAATCGAAATTCCCGGAGGACACTCTGCAATAACTTCGGCAGAAATTCTTCCAATCGCATCAGCTTTACTAATTGTTTCTTTTTCCGCATAATATGCATCTCTGAGGCTCATTTTTATTTGTGGTTCAAGCATAGGCATATGTTTTCTGTTTTCCAGATAATAAATATCCTTATGGTTTGCGGAAGCGATTTTTTCCAAAGCATCTGCAAGATAAACGAAGTCGGAATGTTTATTTCCGAGGTTGCAAAGAATCAAGACCCCAACATCGGAAGCAGATTCGACTTCAATACCATAGTCTATTTCCAATATTGATTCCAAGCGTTTACCTGAAAGTCCGTCAATTTTTATAAACACTTTTGTGACATCTGTCATATATCCGAAGGAAGTTTTCAGTTGATGAAGGTTCGGAATGTTATCCAGTCGGCTTCTTAAGTATTTTGCATTTTTTATTGTTCTTTCAAGCATTGTTTGACCGGATTTTGATTCTAGGACAGCCCTTGCTGAATCTAAACTCGCCAAGAGCATTAAGGAAGGACTCGTTGTGTGTAAAAGTTTCAGAGCCTTTTCAACATTATCCGGATTGATAATTGAATCTTTTGCAATATGTAGCATTGAACTTTGGCTCATACTTCCGCCCGTTTTATGCAGTGAATGTACTACTATATCTGCACCCAATTTAAGAGCAGTTTGAGGTAAATGAGGATTAAAGTTCCATAAGCAACCATGGGCTTCATCTACAACTAACGGAACATTGTATTTTTTGCATACTTCGCTTATTGATTTTATGTCGGAAACCACGCCTTCATATGTTGGGTTAGTAATCCAAACAAGTCCGACATTGTCATTTTCTTGAAGTGCTTTTTCAATCTTGGAAGCTTCTATGCTTCCCCAAATTGACCAATCTTCTATTCTCGAAGGACAAATCCAAACCGGTTCTGCACCGGAAATCATTAATCCTGTCAAAGCAGAGCGGTGACAGTTTCTGTTTATGATTACTTTCTGTCCTTTCTTAGTCAATGACATACCTATGGCAAGATTACCTGCTGTCGAACCGTTGAGCAGAAAAAAAGTCTTTTTTGCGCCGAATGCCTTTGCTGCAAGTTCTTGTGCCTCTGCGATAGGTCCTGTAGCGGGATGAAGTGTTCCCAGATTGTCAAATTCGTCAGTTGTATCAATACTGAGTGCTTTTTCCCCTATTAATTTTTTAAATTCTTTATAGACAGCATTTCCTTTTGTATGTCCGGGTATGTGGAATTGATATGTCGGATTATCATAAGCATTTTTCAAGGCTTCTACAATAGGAGCTTTGATTTTTTGCTGTTCTTGAATTTCTTGATTGATTTTGAGGTTCTTTTCCAATATTTTTACTCCTGCACTATTGGATATAATACTCGAAAATATATTTTTTTGCCAGCAAAAAATATATTTTTGTGTTTTTATTTAATAAAGGAGCGCAAAATGAAAACAAGAGTTGTTAATGTTAATAATGTATCAGTAAATAATCTTACGCAATATGGCAGAAAAAGAAATGATGCTATTTGGAATATGCTGGATAGAGGATATCAAGTTATCCGAGAATATCGTGAAAACTGGAATTCAAGAATCTATATAGGATACAGAAATAAGTACACCGATAAAGCGGAGTACATAATAAGAGTATGCAGAAATGGCGCTGTCGAAACAAAAGAAACGAGAGCTATGTGTTCTCATTTTCCAGGGGGTGTAAAGTCATATTGTATTGAAAAAACCAGAGAAAATGTCGATGGAAGTATTAGTTTCTTAAGAAAATTGTTGAAAATCAAAAATGGTAAAACTATATTGAAAGATGAATTAAAAATAGAATCAAAAAATCAGTACAGGTATGAAGCGGTACTTAGGGATTCAAATCTATTGAATTAGTTGCTTTAAAATATATTTTTGAAGCTTAACAATGCTATTGATTTTTTATTTCTCGGGTCATATAATTCAAGTACACAAATCGCGAGAGAGAATATGAAGAAAAAAATTAAAGTTCTGTTTGCCTCGGCAGAAGTTGCTCCGTTTTCTAAAGCGGGCGGGTTGTCTGATGTTATCGGGAGCCTTCCTAAGATACTGGAAAAAGATGTTGAGATTGCTATTTTTACTCCACTCCACGGCTGTATTGATAAAGAAAAATGGGGAATAAAAGAACTTGAAAATTCCGATATGTGGATAGGTTTTGGGAATATTCAGCATAAATTTAAACTCTTTATGACAAAACTTCCGACTACAAATATAAATGTGTTTTTTGTGCAGAATGATTGGTATTTTTCTTGTTTTCAGGAAGTTTATCCTAAATGGATGGATACGAGATATGAACACGAGCGTTATATAGCTTTTTCTCTTGCAACATTAGAATATGCAAAAGCTCTTAATTTTAAGGCTGATATTATTCACTCTAACGATTGGCATACGGCAATGATTCCTTTATATATCAAAGCAAATTATAAGTATGATGATTTTTGGAAAAATACCAAAAATGTTTTTGAAATTCATAATCTTGCATATCAGGGTGTTTGGTTTGAAGATATTCTTGAATTCGCAAATATGAGAAAAGATATTGTATATAATGAATGGGGGTGCGAGCATTACGGCAAAGTAAATTGGATGAAGGGTGCCATAAACTATGCTGATAAAATCATAACGGTGTCCCCTAAATATGCAGAAGAAATTCTGGGTTCAGAGTTCGGTGAAGGTATGGATTATACCCTTAGAGGCAATAAAGATAAACTTATCGGTATTTTGAACGGTATTGATTATGACCTATTTAACCCTAAAACGGACAAAAATCTTGTTAAAAATTACTCTGCAAATGATTTAAATCTGTCGGAAGAATTTACCCCAAAAGAAGAAAATAAAAAAGAAATTTTGAAGGAGTTTGGGCTTGAATATAATCCGAATCGTCCGCTAATTGCAATGATTTCAAGATTGGTTGACCAAAAAGGATTTGATTTGATAAGAGAAGAAGAAAACGAACTTCAAAATCTGGAGGCCGATTTTATCTTTTTAGGTTCCGGCGAAAAAGATTACGAAAATTTATTTATTTGGCTATCAAATAATACCAAAAATATTAGGGCATATGCAGGTTATAAAGGAGATTTGGCAAACAGAATATATGCGGGGGCGGATTTTTTCCTGATGCCATCAAAATTCGAACCTTGCGGGTTATCCCAGCTAATAGCAATGAGGTATGGTACACTTCCTATTGTCAGAGCAGTGGGAGGGTTGGAAAACACTGTAATAGGTTACCCGCTTGATAATTCAAACGGTTTTAAATTCTGGGGTTATGACGGAAATTCGATGAAAGATGCAATTTGCTGTGCAATCAATGTTTATGAAGATAAATACACTTTAAATGCAATGCGCAAAAGTGCAATGCAAGCAGATTTTAGCTGGAAAGAGAGTGCTAAAAAGTATCTGGAAATGTATAATTCTCTTTTATGAAACCGGTTCTCCACCATTAAGAATAACAGAGGCTACATAAGCTACATTAATATCTTTATCTTGAGAAGCTATTTTAAAGATTGCACTTATTTCCTTTTCGTATTCCGGACGTGCAATGTAGCCTAGTGCTACAAGGGATGTTATTCTTAAATCGCTATTTGTACTGTTCTTTAGTGTTTCTACCATTGATGAAATTCCGGGTAAGTCCGTTAACGGAATAACATTACCGGTTTGTTTTTCAAACTCTTCAATGTAAACTTTGTCCAAAGCTGCTAATGCTGAAATCGCATATTCTTTGTTTCTTTCTGCCATTTCAAGTGGACTTAATTCAAGTGCTTTAGCAATATCTTTATCTGTGATATCTTGCGGGAACTTGATATCATCAGGATTTGCTCCTTTTGCAACTTCTTCTTGAGCTTGTTGTGCATAAATTATAAGTCTTTCCCTGATTTTAAGTTGTTCTTCCGTTGGTCCTTCTAAAGTAGTTGTATCTTTTTCAATAATGTCTATTATGTTTGAAAAAATTTCGGTAGAAATATACGAAGTTGCATTTTCTTTATCGTGTAATGCTGCATCGACAATTTCTTTTAATTGTAATGCCTGTATATCAAAATTATCTGAAGTAAGATTTTCGTTAACTTTTTTTGTATCAATAGCCGGCTTAATTCCTGCATCAGGAATTATTTCCGGTTTTTGAGAAGCTTTAAAGCTTAATCCATTGAAGTTAATATTATCATTTGGAGATGATTTCTCATTTTCAATGGTTGTTATATAAGGTTTTGGAACAATATCCTCGTCTTTTTTCACTGTTTCAGGAGTTAAATCTGTTGAAATATATGTATAGCTCGTTTTGTATGCAACAGGTATGACGGGAAGTTCCGGAATATCAATTGGGGAAACACCGGCTCTATCATATGTTACAACCTCATTAGCCGTGGGGTATGAGTATATGGATTTTTTTTCAGGTTTTAATTCTGGTTCATTGATTTCAAGATTTACCGCATTAAATTCCCTATTTTCATAATTCTCATTTTTTTGTTTATCGGATACATTCGCTTTTGGATTGTTAATCTTGATGTTTACCGCATTATAAACACTCTTAGGCTGATCGATTACTAAACATTGTGACATAAATTTCCCTTTCAATTTAACTGCTATGTACTCACATAAAACCGGTAAAAGATAAAAATTGACTTAATTATCTAAAAAATTAACAAAAATTTACAAGATAAATATGTAAATTAGCTTATAACCGTTTCTCTGACTTTACAAAAACGTTTCCCTTCAATGCTATACCAAAGGTAATTGTAATCAAAAGACATTGATTACGTCAAGTCCTTTATATTCAAATATTTTTTTTGTTTCGGAGTGCAATTTTTTTTCTGCAAGTACTGTTCCGACAATTGCTTCTAGTTGGGCAGCCGGAATCATATTGGTCGGCAATTCTTCAAAACCGTAATCATTTTTTAAGCTTGATTGAAGAAATTTGCAATCAGCTGTTGAATGCTCTTTAAAATTTGAATATAAATTTAATTTTTGTCGTGTCAAATATATCTCAAATCTGTATATTTCACTACATTTCATTTTTAAATCACTTAAAAGTTCAGCTCCTCTTGTCGAAAATCTCTGTGTCCAATTATCTTTGTTAATAAAGTTACCATGTTCATTAATTAGTTGATATGGCTTAGATAGGACTCTCCATTTCCCCTCCAGCATTGAGTTATCCCAAGGCAATGAAACAAGAATGATAGAGTTTTTTAAGTTAGTGTAATTTTCAAAAAATAACGCAATATCATTTATTGAGAATAATTTATCCATATAAATGAGTTTTCCTGAGGCAATTTCCCTAACTGCAACTCCGCTTTCCACAGAAGAATTAGGTGCAAGAGACAATCCAATTGAATGTGTTATCATAAACCAAAATCCTCATCAGTCGGAATGTTCGATTTAAGCTTAATTACACGTTTTTCTATTGCAGGCATGTCATCATCCGTTTTAGATGATTCTTTATCTATATTGACATATAATTCCATATTTCTTTTTGATAATTTTTCACTTTTCTGCTGTTCAATTCTTTTTTTATTGTCATTAAGAAGTTTTCTTGCAGCAGGAGAGATTGAATCACCTTCTACATTTTTAATTATAGCTTCTCTGCGTTTTTGAATTTCATCCTGCTGCGATTTTGAAAGGCTCAGGGTTAAATCATGCTTGGAACCAAATTGATTCTTGTATTTATTTCTTAATATAAGAATTTCTACTCTTCTGTTCGCAGGGTCCTTTGGTGAAATTGATTTTTCAGCAGGTCTTGTATCAGCATAGCCTGTTGCAGAGAATAATGATGGTGAAAATTGAAATCTGCTGATAAGATATCTTACAACCGAACAAGCTCTTGCCCCTGATAATTCCCAATTGGAAGGATATTGAGTTCCACTTATTGCGAGGCTGTCTGTATGGCCTTCAACCATCATATCGTGAAGTACAAATTTTTTGCATATCAAAACCCCGACCTTATCCAAAAGTCTTTTAGCGTTGCTGTCGAGATATGCAGAACCTGCTGCAAAAAGATATTTATCATCAAAAGTCAACAGCAATCCTTTATCAGTAATTTTAGAACTAATCCCTTCAAGCTCACCCATGTCCTTTAAATCTTTTATTTCTTCTTCAATTTCCTTGAATGAAGATTCTTCATATTTAGGACTTATATACTCTACCATTAGTGATGGAATAAATGAATTAGCTTGCTGCTCATCAAACAAAGAATCACTTCCGTCCATAATGCTTTGTTGCCCATCAAGAAGCGTATTCTGACTGAATGCATTTTTCAAAGATTCTTCCAGTTTGGCGAAATCCGTAGCATCAATTTGTGCAAGCGCATAAAGAACAACGAATGTTGCAAATAAAAGCGTTATGAAGTCCCCGTATGAAACGAGCCATCTTTCAAGATTTTCTGGTTCTTCGTGCTTTTGTTTTTTAGCCATTTGCCTTATTCCCGCTATTATCGTCCAATATGAACGAACGTAATTTTCTTTCTATTAATACCGGGCTTTCTCCTGCCTGAATTGATAATACCCCTTCAAGTATCATATTTTTATATAAAAATACACCTTGATAAATAAACTTAATTCTTGTTCCAAGAGGTATCATAACAAGGTTAGCTGCAAACAAACCGTAAATAGTTGCGACGAATGCAACCGCAATGCCGGCTCCAAGTTTTGACGGATCTGACAGATTTTGCATAACCTGAATCAACCCCATTACAGCACCTATGATACCAAGTGTCGGAGAATATCCGCCAAACGATTCAAATACTTTTGCGGCATTAGCAACCCTTGCTTCCAACTGTTCTATCTGGTTTTCCATCATTGCCCGAACCAAAGTCGGGTCAGTACCGTCCGCAACAGCTCCTAAACCGAGTGTCAGCAACGGATCAGAAGCATTACCCGCTTCTTTTTCCAAAGCTATAATACCTTCTTTCCTCGCTTTTGTTGCAAAGCCGCCAATTTCAGTAATCAAAGCTTGATAATCACATTTGGGTGGGAAATATACGTCTTTAAGCATAGATATAGCCAACTTTATTATCGGTGCCGGAAAACTTAATACAATTGCGCCTGATGTACCTCCAAGTACAATAAATGCTGCCGTAATCTGTAATAATTGCCCTATGTTTCCGCCTTCCATTGCTTGTCCGAGAAGGATAAGACCTATTCCCAGAAACATACCTACTACTGCAAATATATCCATACTTTTCTCCGATTCTATACTATTCTATGTTAATTAAACAATATTTTAAAAAGTTTTTTATCCTTTAAATATTGTATATAATTGAGAAAATTCGGACATTTTATAATATTTACTTAACTCCGTCGATAATTCCACCGCCTAATACTATATTTCCATCATAAAATACAGCAGATTGTCCTATTGCAATGGACTTTTGTAAATCATCAAATACGACTTCGACAGAATCTTCATATGGAATTAGCGTAACATCAACAGGCTGTTGCGTAGAGCGAATTTTTGCCTGAGCTTTTCTCGTATCAGTCAAATTTTCGATGGAAACCCAATTTAAATTATTTGCGATTAGTGATTTATTAAAAGTTTTGTCTGCAAATCCGACAACGACTTCGTTAGTATCTTTTTTTAATTCCAGAACATAGAGCGCTTCTGATGCTGAAACCCCTAAACCTTTTCTTTGACCAATAGTATAATTCCAAAAACCTTTATGTTTTCCTAAAATTTTTCCTTTTGTATCAACAATATTGCCCTCTTTTTCTTCAAAATTAAGGAGCTCGTTGTAGTCGCCACCGTAAAAATCTTGGCTGTCCGGTTTTTCTGCAACATCAAGTCCGTTTTCTCTTGCTATTGAGCGAATTTCTTCTTTCGTATATTGTCCCAAAGGTAAAACAACTCTTGCAAGTTGATCTTGCTTAAGTCTATACAAGAAATATGACTGATCTTTTTTAGGATTAACACCTCTAATCAGCTGGTATCTTCCATTATTTCCCATGTTCACTCCGGCATAGTGGCCAGTCGCAAATTTATCAAATTCAATTCCTGTTGCTCTTGCCATATCAGGTAATGCACCGAATTTTACATAGGAATTGCACCAAACACATGGATTTGGGGTTCGTCCGTTTTTGTATTCAGATTTGAAATTTTCTAAAACGATCGATTCATATTTATCAACACAATCTATTACATAATATGGGATTCCGAGTGTTTCCGCAATCTTTGATGCTTCTTTAATATCTTCAACTTCATCCGGCCCGTAACATGCATTTTTATGCCCTGATTGTGCAGCCATTCCGTCTTTACCCCAAATTTTCATGGTCGCACCTATCACATCATAACCTTGTTTCTTTAATAAAAGTGCGGCTACTGTTGAATCAACTCCGCCTGATAAACCGACTAAAACTTTTGTCATTTTATACTTCCCGTTTTAAGAGCCTCAAACATACGTTCTACACATTTCTTAGCATAGCAAAAGACCTCTTTATCAACATTAACTTCATGCTGTTCGTATTTTAATGAGTTATATATATCCTCAAGTGTGTTCCACTTCATATTCTGACAAATAATATCATCTTTTATCAAAATAAATTCTTTTTCCCATCCAAATAATTTACTGTCACGATTAAGTCTGTCGACAACGCCTTTTTCTGTAGCGATTACAAACTGCTTACCCTTTGATTTCTTTGCATACTCCATTATATCCTTTGTTGAGCCAACAAAATCTGAGAGTTTACAAACTTCCCAATGACATTCGGGATGAGTTAATATTTCTGCATCGGGGTACATTTTTCTGGCATTATTGATGTCCTCAGTGCGAATTCTCAAGTGTGTCGGACAAAAACCGTTATATGTCGTAACTTTTACATTTCCTAATTTATGTTCAACCCATTTCCCTAAATACGTATCAGGGAGAAAAAGAACTTCCTTAGCATTAAGACTTTTAACTATTTCAAGAGCATTTGAGCTTGTACAGCATATATCAGATTCAGCCTTTACTTCTGCCGTAGAATTTATATAGCAAACTACGGGTATGTTTGGATGCTGATTTTTAAATTCTCTAAGTTGTTTAACATCAATCATATCTGCCATAAAACAGCCGGAATTCAGATTCGGAAGTAAAACTTTTTTTTCGGGATTTAATAGTTTTGCGCTCTGTGCCATAAAATGAACCCCTGCAAAAACAATAATATCCGCATTAGTTGTAGCTGCCATTTTGCTTAAATACAAAGAATCTCCAACAAAATCAGCTACTTCGTCAATCTCAACAGGCTGATAGCAATGCGCTAAAATTACCGCATTCTTTTCTTTTTTCAGCTTCAATATCTCATCAATTATATTCAATTCGGCTCCGATTATGTTATACCTAAAGTTCTTATTATGATTAAATTATAACGGCAAGTATAAGTCAATATTTTGTTGACATTTTATTTTATGAAAAGATATGCATCTTTTGAACAGTTTTTGTTTACATACTTTTCAAATATTTTGGAAATATCCTCTTTCTCTCTGAACATGGAATATGTTTTCTCTGAATTTTTATTGCTAAGTTCAGCCAGTTTGCGTTCTTCTTCCGCCATCTGTCTGATAATAGCTTTGGTTCCCTGCATTATAGGGGGTATCCTATTGCCGGTAAACCGATTTATAATGTCAAATAAAGATATTGTCATAGTTATCTGCCAATTTGAATCTAATACAAAGCATTGACTTTCTGCTTCTCAGCCGGTATGTAAGTATACCGTAAGACAAAAGTCATTCCTTTAATATAATGCATTTTAAAGTATTAAACTAACTGTTTAAGTGGGCACACTCCTTTTTTACACAATTACACTTCATATATCATAAACCCGATTACTGCAAAATTATTGCTAATGTTAATGTAATTTTTTACAAAAATTTACAAAATAAAGTTTTGTAACAATTTTAAATTTATGTAGCAATTATATAAACAAAAAATACTTTATTAATATATAAATAAACACGACGGCGAAAGGTCATAGAAAACCTTTCATACAACCTACACACTAACCTTCTACACATGAGGAATTATGCAAAGAATTCCGAGCCTTGTCCCAAAAGACGAGGTTTTTTCTTTTGGGAAAATGTATTAGTTTTAAAATTATTTTCGCCCTTTTGGATCAAGAAAATCTCTTATGGCATCTCCTAAAAGATTAAATGAAAGTACTGCTATAAAAATCAAGAAACCCGGAGTTAAGAGCCATGGACGATAGAGAATATTTGTAAATTCTTGAGCTTCTTTGAGCATATTTCCCCAGCTTGCATCAGGCTGCTGAATGCCAAGACCTAAAAAACTCAAACCTGACTCCGCCAGAATATAAGAAGGGACAGAAAGTGTCATCGCAATTATTACATAACTCGTTGTCTGTGGAAGTATATGTTTTAAAATTATCCTTAAATTTGAAGCTCCCATTGTTTTTTCAGCTTGCACAAATTCTTCATTCTTAATAGATAAAACCATACCTCTGACTACTCTTGCAAACCCAGCCCAGCCAATCAGTGCAAGTATGACAACTATAAGGCAAAATCTCTGTACGCTTGTCATTCCCGAAGGAAGTATTGCTGCCAAAATAATCAGCAGATAAAAACTCGGTATTGCCATAATAGCTTCTGCGAATCTCATCATGAGAGTATCAAGGATTCCGCCGAAATATCCGGAAATCCCGCCGTATAAGAGCCCTATCGGGAAAACAATAAATAGCGATAAAAATCCTATTGTCATGGAAATTCTTCCGCCAAACAGAAGTCTTGAAAATACGTCACGCCCGTTTATATCAGTTCCCAGTGGGTGAAATTCGCATTTTACCCCATTATTTACCCCTCCAAACAAATGCATGTCGCATGGAATTATACCCAAAATTTTGTACTTTTCTCCTTTTACAAACGGTCTTATGTAGTATTTTGTACCTCTATCCTGCTTATAAATAGTTTGCATTAAAGTCGGTTCATATTCTCTTATGTAATTATATGTATACGGTAAAGACAATTTACCCTCTTCTGTCAATGTATAAATCTTTGATGGAGGTGCATAAGACATATCACGATTTGAATATGTACTTGAATATGGTGCAATAAAATCTGCAAAAAGAATAAGAATATATAGAAAAACTAGCACTATAAATGCCCATTTCGCAAATTTATCTTTAAATATTCTTTGTAGTATTTCCATTTACTCTTTTGCCCCTCTAAGTCTTGGGTCGGTTATCATAAGCAGTATATCTGCAATTAAATTTCCTGCAATCAGCATAATTGTACCCATCATTAAAGATGCCATTACAAGATTTATATCTGATTTCATAACGGCTTCCAGAATCAGCCTGCCTAATCCCGGGTACTGAAAAACATACTCTGTAAGGGCTGCACCGCTCAATAAACCCGCAAATTCAAACCCTAAAAGGGTTATCATAGGATTTACGGCGTTACGGAGGGCATGTTTAAATATTACTTTAAACTCGCTTACACCTTTAGCTCTTGCAAATTTTATGTAGTCGCTATCCATGACTTCAAGCATATTCGCCCTCATTTGGCGTTGCAAACCTGAAAGCGATATAGTAAACAAAACCAGAGCAGGCAAAATCAAATGTTTTGTTATATCAACAAATTTTCCGAATAATGACATTTCATTAAAGTTATAGCTCGTCAAACCGCCAACAGGAAACCATCCGGTTTTAACCGCAAAAATCAACATCAGAATCGCAAAGAAAAATGAAGGAATGGCCATTCCTATACTCGCAACTATTGTTAGGATTCTGTCAAATGCGGATTCTTTCTTGTATGCTGAGGCAATTCCCAGTGGTATACCGACAGACCAAGTCATAAATATTACAACAAGTGTAAGTAATAAAGTATTTGGAATTCTTTCTTTCAATTTATCAGATACTTTTTCTCCGGCGGAAGTATATCCTAAATCACCTTTTACAAATGATTTGGCCCATGAAACATATTGAACATATATAGGTTTATCAAGATTAAGTCTCTTAATTTCTTTATTCAATGTTTCTTGTGAGATTGAAGGATTTAATCTTAATTCTGCAAGCGGGTCAATCGGAGAAAGTCTTATTATAAAGAAGCTTATTAGTGAAACAATAATAAGAAGCGGAATTGTTTGAAGAATGCGTTTAGCTATATATTTCCAAAATACCACTATTGTTCTTCTCCTTTAATAAATATTTCATCAATATTATAAACCAATCCGCTCAAGGCTGAAGGAAAAATATTTTTAAATTTCTTTCGTATAGCTGTTATCCTAATAGGTGAATACAGGTATATTATCGGTTTTTCTTCGTAGATTATTTCCTGATATCTATCGTAAAGAGGTTTTCTTTCTGCAAAAGACAGTTTTAAAGCACCTTCTTCAAACATTTCATCCAGCTCTTTTTCCCAGGGGTAGAAGTGAATATCATTAAAAGCGGCATCTTGAGGCCTTTGATTAAAAAGATGCAGCGGGCCTGTTGACAGCCAAACATTTTTTCCGTCATGCGGTTCTAAAGGTGAACCGGTTAAGCCCATTATAGCCATATCCCAGTCGTTTGTGTTCGAAAGTTTATTTACAAGGGAATTGAATTCAACAGGCTTAAAGTTTACTTTCATCCCCAAATCTTCCAAATCCTGTTTAATCATAACCCCTATCGATTCACGTTCTAACGCACCTGCATTTGTATAAAGGTCAAATTCTACACGATTACCGCCTTTATCATATAAAACCCCGTTTTTAAGGTAAAAGCCGGATTTTTCTAGATATTCTTTTGAAATATTTTTATCTTGCTGATGGCCTTTGATATTTTTATTCAGGTAAATAGAATTTAAACTTTCTGCTGTAAATAACGGTTCTGCAACCCCTTGTGCTATATTTTGCACCATTCCTATTCTGTCAATTGCCCAATCTATTGCTGTTCTGAAATTTTTATCTCTAAACCAGTTTTGTTTTATCGGGTCTACATTCCATTTACCCTCTTTGTTTTTTCTGTTACTAAGATTTACAACCAAAAACAAGGTTCCTGTGTCTGCGCCAAGATTATATATTTTATAATCAGAATCCGGTTCTTTAATCTTATAGCGTGCAACATTTGAACCTCTCAAACTCAGAACATCAATTTCTTTTGCTTCAAATTTAAGAATTTCATTATTTGTATCACCTACAATTAAGTATATGATTTTATCCAAATAGGGTAATTTTTCATCATTTATATTAATTTTGTAGTAGTTCGGATTTCTTTCAAATACTACTCTTTGAGCTGCCACATATTCTTTGAGTTTGAAAGCACCGCTTGATACAATTTGTTTTGGAGAAGTATTGGGATTCAAAAAGGCATTGAATACAGAGTCTCCTTTATCTGAATAAGGTTTAAAATAGTGTTTAGGAACAATAGGATAAGTCAGTTGTCTTAGAAAGGGTGCAAAAGGAGCTGGGGTTGTAAATTTAACCGTATAATTATCAATTTTTTCAAGTTTGGGTAATTTCCCCCGAATCATCATCGCATCTCTCGAGGCAGTATTTCCAAGTCCTGCAAAAACTATTTCTTTGTATGTATAAATTATATCGTCTGAGGTAATAGGTTTTCCGTCAGTCCATTTTAAACCATTTCTTAATGTAATAATATAGTCATTTCCATTGATTACAAAAGACTTTGCCATTTGGGGTATAACTTCGCCATTCGTAGGATCTGTAGTCAAAAGACCATCATAAAGTATTCCCGCCATTGAGGAAGAAGTGGCATCTTTTGTATTGCAAGGATTGAAGGTTTTAGGCCCTTCTCCGATTGTTGAAATTACAAGTTCCCCTCCAAATTTCCCTGCAGGGGCTTGTGATTGAAGGTAATCAATTCCGTTAATTGTTACCGTTTTCCCTTGAGCCGGATAAACAATGCTATCAATTTGACTTGAAGGAATCTTTGATGAATAAGTTTCTGGAATGTCCTTTTTTATGACAAGTTTACATATTCCCAGAATTAATAATAAAACGAAAATAATATTCAATATTTTTTTCATATATCAAGAATAACATTAAAATACCAATAAGGTAATAAGAAGATAAGGTAATTAAGTTTCATTGAATCGGTATGGGAACAAGGCATCTGTAGAATTTGTATTCGTTGTAATTTCGAGGTAGATTATTCCAATATCTGTAAATGTTTAGGCCGTTTTTTGTTAAGTCATTCGCAAGTTTATCCGCTTCTTTTTCTGTTTGTGCAAGATAAGGATAGCAAAACGGACTTGTTACGGAATCTGTATCAATTTTTAATTGATTAGTATTTTTAAATTTTTCATGTAACATAATAAAATTTTTGAGCCTTTTTAATAAATCTTTATGAGGGCGAATCGGCAGAAAATCTGCCGATTCGCCCTCGGTCTTAATCCACAAATACGAACCATTTTCTACATTGCGGAATTTTCGTTCGGAATTGAAACACGCAAATCCTTGAGGAGGCATATAAAATGCGTGTGCATTATCTACAATTAAGTTTGGGTATATTTTTTCAAGCAGCGTAACATTTTTGTTACAGATACCAAAGTAATTAGGATAAAGAATATAATCTTTTTCCCTAAACTCTTGCGCCGGATAAAAATTATCATCGATATGATAAAAATTTGGATGACAGTTTTCTAAAAATACGGCATGCCTTATTACATCACACAAGTAATAGGGAAGATAAAGTTCTTTTATGTTACAAGTCTTTGTTAAATACCTTAAAGAATTTCTGGCTAAATCGAATTTATATTGCTTATACATATATTCTCAGAATAGAAGCTAAATACCTTCATCTTCTTCTGTAGTTTCTTCATCAGTTTTCGGGGCTTCAACAGTAACGCCGAGTTCTTCAAGGGCAGCACGTGCTTTCGGAGCCAGCGCAGTGTCGGAGAAATTTTCCAGAATAGTTTTGTAACAATCTATTGCTTCTGGTTTCATTTCTCTAAGCTTGTAAACATTTCCGGCCTTATAGTATAAAGGTGCAAGTTCACTTGCTGTAGCTACTAACATTGAGTTATCAAGCTTAATTTTAATACTTATAAGGGTTTCATTGTCTTTTGGTGATAACAAGGACCTGCCGTAGATTTTTTTTGTAATATTATCAATGTCGTCAGACATCTGTTGAACTTCTTCTTTAGAGATTTTTCCTGCTTTTTTTGCAGCCGAAACATCGAGCGAAATTGCTGAAAGTACTAAAAAAGAAGTTAATAACCAAACTAATATTTTTTTCATTTTTCACCCCGATACAAATTAATTATACCCTAATACCATTATATTAAAAAGTTGATTTTTATTATCAATTAAATGTATGATTAAATCTATGGAAAAATATATATACCAGATGTTTATATTAGGATTGGACAATGTTGATGATGCTTTATCAAAAGGTCTTGGCGGAGTAATATTTTTCTCAAAAGATATAAAATCTGAAAAGCAATTAAAAAATGATATAGAAAAAATTAAGCAAAAATCACTTATTTCTCCATTTATTTCTATTGATCAAGAAGGGGGAAGGGTTGAAAGAACAGAGGCCATTCGTCCCAAAAGGCTTTCCGCAAGAGAAGCATATGAAAAAAGAATTTTAAAGCAACAATCTGAAGAAATAGCCTCTGAATTAAATGAGTGGGGCTTTAATTTAAATTTTGCCCCTTGTGTTGATGTAAATACGAATCCCAACAATCCAATAATTGGTGAAAGAGCATTTTCAAATACCACTGAAGATGTAATTCGGGGAGAAGAAATTTATGTAAGTGCCATGCGAAAATACGGAATTATTCCTTGTGTAAAACATTTTCCGGGGCATGGCGATGCTGATAAAGATAGTCACTTAACTTTGCCGGTAATTAATTTATCGTTTGACGAACTGGAAAGAAACCATATTAAACCTTTTGAATATGCCGTAAAAAATAATATCGAAATGATAATGGCTGCGCATTTATATTGTATATGCTTTGATACAGAAGAAATCCCCGCATCTTTAAGTAAAAATGTTATCGGATATTTGAGGAATAAGCTCGGCTATAACGGTGTAGTAATTTCTGATGATATGGTAATGAAGGGAGTACAAAAATACGGAAGTTTGGAAGCTTGTATAATGGGAATAAATGCGGGTTTAGATATGTTTATTTTTAGAGATTCAGATACCAAAACACTTAACATGATTGATGAACTTTGCAGAGTTGTTGAAAAAAATTCTAATTTAAAAGAAAAAGTTATGAATTCTTATAAAAGAATATCTCATCTGAAATCTTTGTATGGTATTATAGTTTAGTAGGGAGATTTTTGTGAAAAAGATATTAGTAACAGGCGGAGCTGGATTTATTGGTTCACATTTGTGTAAAAAGTTGTTGTCGGACTGCAATCACGTTATTTGTTTAGATAATTTTTTTACAGGAACTCGTGATAATCTGAAAGAGCTTTTAAAAAATCCTAATTTTGAAATTATAGAGCACGATATTGAAAATCCTATCGATATACAACTTGATGAAATATATAATCTGGCATGTCCTGCGAGTCCTCCGCACTACCAGTTCAATCCTGTAAAAACAGTCAGAACATCTGTCGTTGGTGTCGCTAATATGCTTGAGCTTGCGCATAAATACAATGCAAAAATTCTTCAGGCTTCTACAAGTGAGGTTTATGGAGATCCTCTTGAGCATCCGCAAAAAGAGACTTATTGGGGAAATGTTAATCCTATCGGTATGCGCAGTTGTTATGATGAGGGAAAACGTTGCGCCGAAACGCTTATGATGGACTATCACAGACAATTTGGGACAGATACTAAAATTGTTCGTATATTTAATACATATGGACCGAATATGCATCCGAATGACGGCAGGGTTGTTTCAAATTTTATAGTACAGGCTTTAAAGAACGAGGATATTACAATATACGGGGAAGGAAACCAAACCAGATCTTTTTGTTATGTATCTGATTTAGTGGATGCACTTATCAAGATGATGAATAGTACAGATTTTATAGGTCCGGTTAATTTGGGAAATCCGTCAGAGCGGACAATTTTAAACCTTGCAGAATTGATAATAAAGAAAACCGGTTCAAAATCAAAAATTATACACAAGCCTTTACCAAGCGATGATCCTATAAAACGTAAACCTGATATCACCCTCGCTAAATCAAAATTGAATTGGGAACCTATTGTCGGAATTGATCAAGGTCTGGATTCAACGATTGCATATTTTAAAACTAAGCTCAATATATTGTAACAATCAGGCAAAAATTTGTTTTAAAAATACTTATTATATATAAGTATTGATTGAGGAATTTTATGGGATTGTTAACGGTCATATTATCAAAATTAAAAAAAGTTTTTAGATACATTTTAAATAGAGACGGACATATAATGGCACCTCCGTTAACTTGGAAAACAAGCCGTACAGGTTCAAATTTTAATTATTTAAAAAACAGCATAAAAGATTTAATAAAACCAAATCCTGCCGGGAAGAAATTCTCCGAAATCATGGTAAATAACCCCACTAGAGAACAGGTCCAATTAGCTTGTGATATTTTTGAAAAAGAAACAGGCGTTAAAATGCTTATGACACATCCGGGTGGTGCATTTAGCTTCAATACTAACGCAAATATATTGATTCGAAATATTAAAAACGGTGATTTCCCAAAAGATGTCAGATACGTTGTAATTGGCCATGGTGACGGTACGGTATTAAATGATACCTGGCATGTCTTGTATGAGCCTAATACACCTGTTTTCGACTTTATAGAAAAAAATATACCTAAGGGAGAACTTGCAATAGTTAATTGTTGCGAGTGTACTCCAAAGGAAATAAGTTACTTGATTCCGAAGAATAAACCCGCTATCGGAAGGGTTGCAGGAGAATTTACAAGCAGTTATCGGCATCCTGCAAAAGTTGTTCGCAGCGGCGAAAGAGAAATTATTGGCGGGTATGCCAATGGAATAATGACTTTGTATAAATAAATGCTTATTTATACTTTAAATTTCGTAACAATCAGGCAATTTTTTGCTGTTTTTTGTTTTATATATAGTATGGTTATGAAAGTAGAAAAAATAAACAGTGTTCAGTTTAGAAGTGCGAATCCCTTATCCAAGCCGATTTATAGTGATAATGCTGAAATTAAAATTACCGAGTTAGAGAACGTATCTCCTGATTTTAGAGTGCGAATTCCTCAAAAATATTCAAAAATTTCAGTAAATGTTCTTGATAACGGACTGGAAATTCATTCTTATAAATTAGCAAATGGGCATAGAGTAAGTATTATACCGATGGAGGATTCACCTGCAACTGTTAAAAACTATGTAAACGTTGGCTCTATGAATGAAACTGATGATATAAAAGGAATCAGCCATTTTCTTGAACACATGGCATTCAACGGTACAAAAGGATTGGAAGGGTATGTAAAACTTGAAAGGGGTGATTCTTTTAAGAAGATTGATGAACTTGGCGGCTGGACAAATGCAAGTACCAATTATGCTATGACAGATTATGTAAATTCAACTCCGCTTTTGGATGATAGCGATTTGGAAAAACAGATTCAAGTAATAGCGGCTATGACTGAAGATTTAGAACTTTCTTCTGATATGATTGAAAAGGAAAAATTTCCTGTATGTTCAGAAATTGATATGATTCTGGATAGTCCCGAAACAATTGCCCTTGATCAAACTGTCAGAAGCTTATTTAATATAAAGAGTTCTGCTGATGAACTTGTAGGCGGAAGTGTAAATCATATTCAAAATCTGGACAGACAGAAAGTATTGGAATATTACAACAAATACTATACACCGGATAATATGCATTTGGTAATTACAGGAGATGTTGATCCTGATGAGGTCATGAAAATTGTTTCAAAAAATTTCCATTCAAAGAAAGTTTCTCCGGGTAAAAAATATGATGAAAAATTGGTTCCGATAATCGAAAATGTAAGAAAAGATTTTATAACAGATAAAGCTTCTTCGGCTACAATAGTTGCCGGTTTCGCAGGGCATAGGGCAAATGATGTTAAAGCTGAAATTATATCCGAAATTGTGTCCTCTTATATAAATTATAGTTCGTGTAACATAAAATCCGAACTAAAAAAACTAAATGCATTCGGTGGAATCGGTTGTGAGAAAATCAGTACTAATCCGAACAATCCCGTTTTTAACTACTATGAGTTAGAATGTTCAGAAGAAAACGTTGAAAAAGTTCTGAAACTTTTGTTTAATAAACTTTCAAACTTAAAAATGACCGATGTGAAAGTTTTGGATAACATAAAACAGAGCTTAAAAATGGATTATAATGATTCTCTTGAATATTCAAGCTTTATAAATTCAGTTGTAGGAGAATCTTTATTTGCAGAAAATATGGAATACATAAAAAATTACAAAAACATTCTTGACAGCATAACGTTGGATGATGTTAACAATTATATAAATAATTATTTTGACATAAAAAAAGCAGCCATAACCGTTGTTCATCCAACAACAACTGAGAAAGAAATTCTTAATAACTATGAAAATGCAAAGAATATAAGTTTCCAGGGGCGTTCAAAATTACCTGTAAATATGGACAAGGTTTCGGAAACTGTTTTAGAAAACAACTATAAGCTGGGATATTCCGAGTCAAAAAATAATAATACACCTTTCTGTGTTGAGATGTACTATGAAATGCCCAAGGGAACAAATATTGCAGCTTATGCAGTACTGGATGAAATTTTCTCAAAAGGAACAATGAATGAAACAGAAAAAGAATTCGATAAATATGCAGAAGATAATAATATCTCGGTTTATGCAAGTGTATCACGCGGGCAAATGACACTGCGCGGATATTCTTCATCGGAAAATTTTGAGAAAACTTTTGATAAAGCGTATGAACTTTTAAAAAATCCGAGAATAAAGCAGGATGAGTTTGATGAGGCAGTTTCTCATATAAAATCAGTACTTTCAAGATACGACCGTTCCGCTATTGATTTGTACGAGGAATATGAATCCATAAATAATCCTTATTATTCAAAGGTATCAGACTTGCTTGATGCACTTGATAATCTAAAAATCGAAGATGTAGAAAGTCTTTATGAATATATTATTAATAATTCTTCAGGCATTATAACGGTTAACATACCTGAAACAAAACCGGCAATGCGCCAAATAGTTTATGATAAATTTTCCGAGCTTGATAAAGTCAAACCCTATAAATATAAACTTGAGCAAATTTATAAGGAAAATGAAAAACCGATAGTTTTAACTGAAGCAAGGAATGTTTCTCAAGCTGAAATATGTCAGACATTTAAATTTGAAATAAATAACAATTTAAAAGACAAGCTAACCGTTCAATTGATGAATTCAATACTTTCTTCTTCTGATACAATAGGCTTGTTTAACAGCCTTAGAGAGACAGATCATCTTGCGTACAGAGTAAACTCATCTCTAAATAGGAAAGGTAATTGCGGAGAAGAAACGTTGTTTATATTAACATCAACCGATAACAAAGATACTGGTACAACGAGTTATGATAATTTGCAAAAATCAATAAACGGTTTTAACAGGCAGATTAATAAATTACTAAATTCAGAATATAAAGATTCTGATTTAGAAACAGCAAAGAGAGCCTTGAAAGCAGATATGCTAAATAATGAGTCTGCTGTTTCAAAAATGGGTACGCTATCTTCCACTATGGAATTGGATGAAGATTTGACTTATGATAATAGGCGATTTGAAATGATAGACTCTATTACAAGAGAAGATATTGATAAAATGGCCAAGAAAGTTTTTGCAGGTAAACCAATCTATTCTATAATAGCATCGCAGGATACACTGGATTATAATGCCGAGTTTTTATCCCGAATAGCGGAATAAATATATATTATTTTATTTTAGTATGTTGAGATGCTCAATATTTTTTAATATTTATCGAGAAAAAATAATCCCAATATAATTGAAATTGAGCATATTAATGTAACGAAATGTAACAATTTTGTTCAAAAGTGTTAGAAAAATGAAGAAATGTGGAATTAGGGAAGTAGTAAGAGAAAAAACACGTGTAGTTACATGTAACGGAATACTAAGA